>Ga0100391_1000100_pt1 | contig 102608 bp, 88 predicted proteins | sample CryGeymeta201515_FD_81541 | JGI IMG/M metagenome (GOLD analysis project Ga0100391, IMG submission 81541) | Groundwater microbial communities from Crystal Geyser aquifers in Utah, USA - Crystal Geyser metaG 2015-15 | ecosystem: Environmental > Aquatic > Deep subsurface > Groundwater | place...
AAAATTAAAGCATTCAGATCAGTGTTCAGAGGCATCACTGATGTAAGTTTTTTCCTCTATCGTGTGTCTCTAATCTTTGCGTGATGGATTTCTTTTTCCCCACCGGCTATTTCTGTTGAGCCGAAATTATCCCATATTCAGTGTTTTCAAATAGTATATTAATATCGCTACCAAAACTTGGAAACACAAGTAGTTTAGAGTTTCTCCTTTCGGGTATGCCAACAGTCGAATCAATATAAACCGGTAAATTGAAATGAGTTGAAGTAAGTCCGGTTTGGTATTCATAAGTTATATCAGGAACTACCATTTGCATTTCAGCAGGAGTTAAATATAAGTTTGCATTTGGAATTATTTCATTGGTAATCATATCCCGAGTTAAGAAATAACCTGTACCCCAGAGAGTATCTCCTTGAACTTTTCTGCTTTGACCTTGAGCTTCTCCCATTGAAATGATTGTTGTTAATGCCGCCAAAGCTAAAACAGTATTTACTGACCTTTTAACCGTATCCCATGCATCTTTTGCATAGTGACCAAGCGTATTTATTATTTTTTCTAAGCTCATGATTATCTCGGACTTTCTTTTTTTATATGTTTGGCAACTTCTTAAATGCCCATATTTTTTACTCCTATCTACCAGTATCTGTCGGATACATTCAGTTTTTGAGTTTGCTAATTGCTGCATAAGCCCAATGGTTTGGTGAATAAGCCATAAAGGTAGAAAAATGTTTGTAGTTCCGGCATAAAAAAATCCGGTTGCTGCGGTTTTGTTGTTTCATACAAATCCCAGCTATACCAAAAGCGAGGGCTTTGGTGTTTTGGCCGGGCAAAGGATAAGAAAATAAGCTAATGTAGTGAGGTTTTTGTTTTTCAGGATACGCATTACAAATTCGCACCAGCGCCGGGATCGTTGTTTTTTTTGTTTGCTGTTGTCTGTTTAATTTTTAGTTGTATTTTTGTAACCATTGTATAAGGTTAAATAACTTGGTTATGAAAGAATATTTGTCGCTGTCCGAAGCATCTGAACTTATTGGTAAAAGTAAAGAAACGCTTAGACGTTGGGATAGGGAAGGTAAACTGTCCGCTGTCCGTGAGCCCATTAGCAACTACCGTGTCTATAAGCGTGAACAAGTCGAAACTCTTTTTGCTGATTTTTTCAATCACGATGTAGAAGATACTATTTCTAACTTTGTTGTACCGCATAATGAATATACTGTCTTAGAATTATTTGCCGGAGCTGGTGGTTTAGCTGTTGGAATGGAAAAGTCAGGTTTAAAATGTGTTGCTTTGAATGAGATTGATAAGTGGGCTTGCCAAACTTTACGAAAAAATCGTCCAAACTGGAAAGTTTTGGAGGGCGATATTAAAGACTTTGACTTCACAGAATATCATAATTTAGTTGATGTGGTAACTGGTGGTTTTCCTTGTCAAGCTTTTAGTTATGCAGGTAAAAAACTCGGGCTTGCTGATGCTAGAGGAACATTATTTTATGAGTTTGCAAGAGTTGTCAAAGAAGTTAACCCACCCATTTGTATTGGAGAAAATGTTCGTGGTTTACTTAGTCACGAAAATGGAAAAACTTTGCAAGGAATGATTTCAATCTTAGATGAAATTGGCTACAATGTGGTTCCTGTCCAAGTGTTAAAAGCCGTAAACTTTAAAGTGCCACAAAAACGTGAGCGTTTAATATTGGTTGGCGTTAGAAAAGACATTGAGTTGAAATATGAATATCCAAAACCGCACAATAAAATCTATAATTTGGAAGATGCTTTAAAAAAAGGAGAACTGTACGATTCCAATGTTCCAAAGTCGACAGGTGCTAAATATCCACAAAGCAAAAAAGCTGTTTTAGATTTAGTACCGCAAAAAGGATATTGGCGTGATTTACCACTTGATATTCAAAAAGAATTTATGGGTGGAAGTTTTCATTTAGGCGGAGGAAAAACTGGAATTGCAAGGCGTATTGGCTGGGATGAGCCTTGTTTAACTTTAACTTGTAGTCCTGCTCAAAAACAAACTGAAAGATGTCACCCTGAAGAAACTCGACCTTTTACAGTTCGTGAATATGCTCGTATCCAAACTTTTCCCGATGATTGGGCTTTTGAGGGTTCTATGGCCCAACAATACAAACAAATTGGAAATGCTGTCCCTGTTAATTTAGGCACAGAGGTCGGATATTCAATTGTTAAGTTTTTGAATCAATACTACAACTTGTCAAAGCCAAGATAGTAGCTGTAATTCTCAAAAGTAATCTGGTCTAAAACGGTTCTTTTGCTAGTTTTAGTTTCTGATTTAATTTCTTCTAATGCAGAGTTTTCAGCAATTTCTTCAGTCTTTTCGGCTGATTTTAGATAGTCTTTGATTGCAATTGGAAGAGTTTTATATAACTGAAACATTGCATCTTGTTTTCCTGATAGTAAAGCATAAAATTGGTCCCCCGAAATTTTATAAACCCTGCTATGACTGTATTCTTTCCCGTTTATATCTCCGCTCCATAATTCACAAAAACTACCTTTTGCGAGGATTTGCACCCAATAGCATTTTGCTTGTTTGTAGTCGTCTGCATATCGTTTTAACTTCTGAAAAAGTGCTTCTGCTGCACTACTATTCATAGTATTATGTTTGTTTTTGATGTCTGCAAAAAGCGTATTGTCAGTTGCTTTGATGTCATAACCGCTCAAATTCCCTGATTCAAAGCCATTTATACCGCCTAAAATTTGTTCGTGAAAAGTTCCGATTGAATTATTGATTGATTTGTCAATCTGTCTTAAAATCTCTGATTGAATTAACTTTTCTTCGTCAATGTCATTGAATTTTGAGTCGAAAGTCAGTTTGATTGTGTCAACCTTATTTGAGTAAAAATTCTTCTTCGTGATGTTGTTTTTCGCCTTCAAATATGCGTTGTGAAGATTCCTTATACAGGTCAACAAATGTTCGTCTGATATAAAGTTTATGTATTTATTTTTCATTCAATCGTGTCATTTTTGAAGTAGCAAATTTAGCATTTATTGTTGATTTTCTGTCTCGGGCACGGTCTTTTTACAATGACACTCAATCGTTTTAAGTATAATGTCGTGCGGGATTAGGAAGATCAATTTACACCGACTTTTTTAACGGGCCGCAAACGCTCGCATACCTCTTAAAACCCGCATGCATTATTCCATCTGTTGCGCGGTCGTGCTTTGTTTTCGTGCCAGGTTATTAATTTTTTTAATCCATTCAGTTTTTGAATCAGTATATGCCTCTCTATCATTCGGATATTGCACTGCAAGTTCCAATTTCAAAGTTTCGTATTCTTTTGCAATCTCCTTGTTTTTAATCAGATAATCCCGAAACCTTATTTCATCCCAATCTCCGCTGTATCTGATGTGAACATGATATGCCTGTCCTTTAAAACCTTGCTTTGTATAGCCTTTTACAAAAGTAAGATGTGGCGCAGGATTTTCCGGATGGTTATTTATCAGATACCCGAGTGATTTGAAAACATTCTTTATTTTTTGAATAGCAAGCTGTTCTGAAACCTGCATCAAGATATCAATCGTTGGTTTGGCTTTCAGTCCGGGAATTGCCGTACTACCAATATGGTCAATTTTTATTATTTCAGTTTTTGAAAATGCGTCAGTAATCATTTTTGCCTCTGAGAAATACAAATCGACCCATTTGTCTGAATAATCTGTTAGTATAATCGGAAAAAGTTTTCCCAATTCCGCAATTGTCATGTCGTTGAGAGATTTATCCGAATCAGAAACAACCGATGAATCTATGATCTCTTTAATTTTCACTCCGTTTTTGATTAATTCCCTTTCTGTTTCCACTATTTTGGTATCGGCATCTTTGTTCCAATTGGTATGTCCATTTTTTAACAAACTTGTTTCAAATCCTTCTGATAATCCACCCAAGCAAGTTGCTTTGACACATCCATGACTTACTAAACCACCAACAGTAATTGAATGAATCTTAAAACCGGCGAGCGTTGTTTTCAAAACCGTATCCTGAAATGCGTTTCCGTGGTTTTTTTGAATCACGCAATCATTTTGCTGTTTATCAATCCTACTGTCTATTTCCCAATCTGAAGAACCGTTTTTGAGTTGGTTATTATTATGCTGTACAAAGATGATTTTAAAATCCGAAACCCTATATGCTTTAATTGCAGCATTAACTGAATCAAGAAACACACGCTCATTATGCAGCATCTTCTTTTTTGTCAGTCAGTTTTGTATGTCAATTAAAATCAATGCTTTCATATTGCAATTCGGTTTCTTATGATTACTTAGTGTCTGTCCTTAATGTCCGATATCTGCGTTGCTATAAAAATTTTAAATCCTCGAATACTTTAGTATACTGCGGTTTAAAATTTTTATGCGCCTTGATCTCGACCATTATGAATTAGCCACTGGACTTTATAGACAAACTCTACTTATGCAGCATGAATTATTTTTTTTTGTTGTGGGCAATTATTTTAATCTTAATCCACAATTTAAACAATTGTTCATTGTTTTTTCAATTTCTGTTCCGCAAGCAGGGCAGAGTGATTCATTTTCTGTCCATTCGGTTTTCCAGTCTATTTCGTCTGAACCTTTTAATTTATGGAATTCTATTTTTTCTGATAGTCGTGCTTTTTCAGCGATGTCTATATTTGGATCAATTATGCCTTTATCTGCCAGGTCTTTTATTAAATCAATTTTCTCAGCTGTAATTATTTTAGAGCACCTATTGTAAAGTAATTCCTGATATTCTTGAGTTATATGATCTCTTCTTCTGTTCTTTTGTTCTTTTTCAATAATTGTGCTTAATTCTTTTGTGAGATGTGTTTTAAATTCTATTCTTGTTTTTTGTATTATATCCTTAATTCTGAAATCCTTAATAGAATAGTCCTTAAAACATAGAATTAGTAATCCGACTGAACCTGCCATAAATCCAAGAACAATCCAAAGTGCTGGTTCTCTGCCCGTTTGTTTTGCAACTTTATATGACCATATAATTGATCCAATAATTAGAAACCAGAGAATGCCCGTGTATGTTTGAATAAATCGGTCACGCTGAATTGTCAGGATGTCGTTTCCATCAAACAAATACTTAAACATTATAACGTGAAGTCCAAAATAGAGGATTAACAACTTAAGCAGAACTTCCCGTTGAAGTACTTTCTGGGCGACAACGAGAATGCCATTGAGATTCAAATATGGGCAGCAATGCTAGCCAATTTGTTAATAACCCTAGTCAGAAGCCAGATAAAACGTAGTTGGGCGTTTTCTAACCTTGTTTCATTAATACGGCAACAACTGATGAATTACATCAATATTTATCGCTTTCTCGAAGATCCAGAAGGTAGTTGGAGAGAGGTAATAAAAGAAAACAAAGTGAAATATCAAAATTCACTCTTCCCTGAAATGGAGGGGGCTTACTTTTGAAAATGAGAAATACTAAGACTGATTAACAAGTAGTTGAAAGTAAATAGTTATAAAAATTATAGTTTACCGGACAACAATGTTTTTATTTATTTCTATTTAATCGCCTTGCCGACAACTTTTTCCAAATACTATCAGCCAGTCTTATTTCTTTATCGCTAAAGCCATATCCGTCTTTCAGGATTTGCTTGTTGGTGATTTTTAAAATTTCATCAATGCTTTTTTTCTCTCGCATCATTTGGTCAATCGTTGCAAGCAAATCAGCGTTTTCGGTTTGGTAAGGGAACAATATTTTTCCTGCTTCGCTTGGCATCAACTCCAATACGCCACCGCCATAACTACGACCAACTATTTCAGAAAAAGCCAATGACAATGAATTATAAAAACTGGCTATGAATGCTTTTTTGTCCGTGTCATTCTTCATAAATACACGGTGCATTGTATCTGTGGTATAGGCGTTTGCTTCGTTCAAAATTAAACGAGGGTAAAGGTTGTTTCTACGGATAAATAACGCATCAGAAAGTTTGATGGAAGGTATTACAAACCAATCATCACGAATGCCTGTTTTGTAGCCTTTGTTTACGCCCATTGATTCGCCTAAACGAATGTATGAGTTCGCTCCTTTGTGTCCGTTGATTTTTTCTTTGGCTGGAAACACCAATAAGTGTGCTTTGGCTTTGGTTTGTCTGTTAAGTTTCCAATCCTTTTCCGTAAAAATTACGCTATTGACCTGTACACTTCTGCCAACCATAGGCTTTGCGTATTCTTTCAGGTCGTATGCTTCTACAACTAGCAAAGGCACGGTAAAATAATCATTTGCACCTGTGGTAATACCTACTTCTACACTGGCATAATTACTAATTGTTGGAACTTTTCGTTTTTTGGCAATCTGTTCCAAAAAGTCAATCTCTTCTTGTTCCAAAAAGTAATAAGTCCATTTATTTGATTTGAAATCTATTTTTTTGGAAGGACTTTTTAGGATGTTTACATCAAGCTTTTCAAGGTCAGAAGCATCTCTTAATTCAAGATGTTCAATTAAGTGCGAATCACTTCCGTTTTTCTCACACAGCAACAAAACAACTTCTTGCTGAATATCAGGAAAAACTAACTTCTCAAAAGAAATGATATTGATTTTATTGTAGAAATGAGCCAAAAACTCACGGAGTTGTTGAGCATACGATACTTGCAACAATTCGGCAGGAATTACAAAACCAATTTTACCTTTTTCTTTGAGTAACAGACTTGAACCAACCACAAAAGAAACCCAAGCATTGGTCAGTTTGGAGTATTTTAGTTTAGCACGATTGAAAACTTTGATAGCTTCATTTTGCTGTTCTTCCTGAAAATATTGATAGCGAATGTAAGGCGGATTGCCCACTACTAAATCAAATCTCTGTGTGGTTTCATTGCAATACAAATGAAAATCTGTATTGATTACATTCTTGTTGTTGAGTTTGATTTTATCAGCTTTTTCTGCTTCCAAATCATCAAATTCAATGGCTGTTACTGATTTGAATTTATGGTTGTTCTGTTTCAATTGTTCGATAAAAACTCCATCACCACAACTTGGTTCTAAAATTTCATAGTCTGAACTTCCATTGATGCCCCATTTCAAAATGAATGCAGCAATTGGCACGGGTGTGTAAAATCCGCCTCTCAATTTCTCGGCTGTTGCGTTCTTAATTAGCTTCATACAATTCTTTGATTAATGGGATTAATGAATCTTCAGTACCTAAATCGTATAGTTTAGCTAATAGCTTATCTAGGTTGGCTTTCTCTCTTGCAAATTGTCCTTGCAGTGGAGTTAAAGTTCTTCTATTTCCTGCGTTTGCATCTATTTGGTCATAAATGCTGATTAATTCTTTTTGAGTTTCTACTATTTTGTCGTGAAGTGCTTTTTGTTTGGCATCTGAAAAATCAATCTTTCTGATAGGTAGATTTTTCAAAACCTTTGTTCCTCTTGCTATATAACCACCTCTGAAAACTTCACCTCTCAAATGAATGATCCACTCAACATATCTCGAATTAAGAATAGCTTGTATATAGTAAATAGAGTAAGGATTCTTATCAGACAAGTAAACACTACAATATCCTGCCGTACCACCTGCAGTATGTAAAGTTTTGTGTTTGTCAATAGGATACTTCTCTCCTGATGACATAACACCAATTATTATTTTCTCCTTTATTTCACCAAGTTCTAAATATTGGCTTCTTCCATACCTATACCATTCGTTTTTTGTTTTTGGAACAGGTTTTACATCTCTTTCTGCTAATCTTGTTTTGTGATAAGTTAGATACTTGTACGCAAAGGGAAATTTTTTCTTGAATTCTTTTTCTTCAATAAACTCCGCTTTACTTTTAATTACTTGATATGGGTAAATTACAAATGTGTTTGGCTTTAACGTTCTGTAGGTATTTAACTTATCCTCTCCTTTTTTTCTAGCTGTTTCGTAGTATGGCATTGTTGCTGATTTCTCAACTTTGAAACTTATACCTTTCTTTTCAAAATGAATATATTTTGAATCGACCTTTAAAGGTTTGATTACAAACACATCATTTGCACTTGTTTGAATCCCATTATTGATATTCTTTTTTCCTACTATTTTTTCAAGGGTTTCACTTTGATTTAAAATTGAAGTATATGCGTTTTTTAAATAAGGAGGAATTAAAAACCACAAATCACTTGATAGATTTTTGGGTTCTATTTTATCAAACTCAATTCTTTTAAAATCTCTGATTTTCCATTCAGTGAGACTTTTTACTTCTGTAAAAGAAAATGCTTTTTGTTTTTGTTTCGAGAGTATTAAAATACTCGTGTAAGTTGTTTTATTTACAAAAACCTGATTTGCACCAAATGAAACGATTGAATGCAAATATTCTTTTTCTGCGAGTAATTCACGAAGTTTTTTACCTGCTCCAACTTTTGTGAACTTACTCGGAACGATATAACCTAAAATTCCATCATCAGCCAATAAATTGATTCCTTGTTCAAGAAAAAGGAAATATTTGTCAAACTGCTTGTAAGCAGAGTTGTAATTGGTTTTGTAAAGTGGTAGTTCAAGCGGAGTAATATTTTTCATATCCTTCGATTTCATATAAGGCGGATTGCCTACAATGACATCAAAGCGAAGTTTTGAAAAATCAAATGGATTAATAATTACCTGGTCTTTCTTATTCGTTACTTGCTTCGGATTCAACAAACTGTTTCCAAAGAAAACATTTTGTGAAAGATCGGGTAAAACAGGTTTTGTATTGTTGGTTGAATTTACATCTTCACCTTCAAGCAATTTGAGAAGCAAACCAAATTTGGCTGCTTCAACGGCATTGTAATCTTTATCAACTCCGTAAATACAATTCAATAAAAGTTGTTGCTTAATTTCAAACGGCAGTTTGTAGGTGTTGATATTCGTTTGAATGAGCTTTGTTTTATCATTTTTCAGGTAGTAGTCAATCAAAATATCGTTGAGCAACTGAATTAATTCCAACAAAAACGCTCCTGAACCACAAGAAATATCAGCGAATTTGAGTTTCAGAATTTCTTTATCCGTTTTTCCTTCGCATTTTTTTAAAACGGTATTTCTCAGAATATCGCTGATAATAAATGTCGGTGTAGTGATAATGTCACGGTCAACATTTTCAGGCTTTTTTACCAAAACAACAGCACCACTTTGTACGGTCAATTTTTCTGAAAGGAAAATTTCATAAATGCTTCCCAACACATCAGAAGAAAAAACGCTGAATGAATACGGACTTTCAGGGTAATACAATTGCTTGATGATTGTCCAAAAAACAGAACTGATATTTTCTACAATTTTATCTTTTAGCAATTGGTCAAACAATCCTGAATTATAGCGTTTGTCGGCTTGTTCAAACTTTTTGGTTAAGGAATTAAAATCATTTGTATTGGCAAACTTCAAAAGGGTTTGATAATCCTCTAAATTTCTATCCTCACAAACACGAAGAAAAATAATTCGGTTGATGTAACTCTGAACAATGTCATTAAGTTGTTGCTCGTCAATTTTTGGCTCGTGTTTGAAAATTTCAGTACCAAGGGCTTTTCTCCATTCATTAATTTGGTTTAGGAATAAATTGTCAATCGAGTATTGATTGATTTTACTTTCAATTTCTTTCCATTCCGTTTCAAAGGCTCCCGAATAAACAGACTTCTTACCTATAAGTTGTTTAATTTCTTCAAACTTGCTTTCGTATTCAGTGTAATGGTATTTTTTTACGAGTGCTTTTGTGTAATTGTCATCTTTCTCGACTTTTACAGAAGTGTCGTAAATGATTAAGTATTCAAAGTTTGAGAGTACTGAAATTTTCAACTTCGCTGTAAATCCGTATCGTCTGACTTGTTTTGCAGTGTCGTTGTTTGATTCAATGGAAACACAAGGTTTTTTTGCCTCCAAAAAGAATTTTCTTTCAGAAAAAAGTCGGAAAGTGTAATCAGGTTTTTTGGAATGTTCAGAAGCGTTTGCCTTTAATGCTTCTTCTAAAATTACTTCTCGTTCGTTGGTCTGTTTTCCTGCATTGTTTTTAATGTCCCAGCCAAGCAACTCGAAAAATGGGTCTAAGAAATCACTGCGAAGCAGTGTTTCATTATACCTGCTTGTCAAGTAATAATCCCTGTCAGCGGTATATTTTTCTATGAGTTGCTTTATTGTCATTTCCTCTTATTCGCTTTAATATATTTGGCTCTTTCCTCTGCTACTTTCAGTGCTTCTATTCCCAAATCTTCATCCTGAATTTCATACAAAATCTTATCGCTTAAGAATGAAACCAAAAGTTCGTTTGGGTTGTAATCGTATATGTCGGCAAGTTTCAGAACCACTTCTTTTGTGATTTTCCGCTCTCCACGTTCCATTTTGCTCAAAATAGCAACATCAATGTCGAGCAATGCAGCAACTTTCCGCAATGGAAGTTCCTTTTCTTCTCTAATGTGTCTTAGCTTTTCGCCTATTGTTTCTGTTGACATAACCTCTATTGACATAATGTGTCAAAATTAGAAAAAGATTTTTGATTTGTCTCCATTTATCTCAAATTATTTTCAACATTCCTGTCGAGATTTGGAAAATTGGCTCTTTTACAAAACTTGGGGTCGTGTGTCGGCTTGTGCGGTTTTGCAAATGTGCCAATGTGCGGCTGGCTAAAATTATTTTTTAAAATGTGCGGTGGAAAAAAATTTTAAAACATTCGGGTCGGGTTGTGTGTCGGCAAAGTCAGTCCATAAGTTTTAGTCAAGATGTCAAAGTTCGTATTTCAGATGTCTACTTTTTCGGAGTATGGTCGTTCTCAGGCTTGCTTACAACTTCTTATATGCCCATTTTTTTTACTCCTATCCACCAGTATCTGTCAGACACATTCAGCTTTTGTGGTTACTAAATGCTACATAAAGCCGATTGTTTGGTTAATAAGCCATAAAGGTAAAAAATGTTTTTATTTCCGGTAAGAAAAAATCAGTTTGCTGCGGTTTGTTGTTTCATACAAATCCCAGCTATACCAAAAGCGAGGGGTTTGGTTCATTGCCCAGGCACTGGACAAGAAAATAAGCTTATGCCGTTGGTTTTTTGTATTTCCGGATACGGATAATCCGGACCAGCGCCGGGGTTAAAACCCATAAATTTACTACTGTCCCGGCTATTATTTTAATATATTATTGCCGTCTGGCATTTCTTATAATTACCCCTGTTAAATGCTCCGCAGTTCATAATTTGTACTTCTTCCTCCTGCTGACTCTTTCTGTAATATGTCCTTATTTATCAGGTCATTAATATCCCTAATTGCTGTGTCTTTTGAACATTTTGTAATCTTAGCCCATTTCATTGAAGTCAGTTTACCTTCAAATCCATCCAGTAATTTGTTTAAAATCTGCTTTTGTCTCTCGTTAATTATTGTTTTTGAATTTCTATTCCAGAAATCTGCTTTTAACAAAACTCGGGTAAGAATATTATCGGTTGCTTTTAAAGCATTAATTAAACAGCTTAAAAACCATTTTATCCATTCAGATATGTCAAGGTCTCCTTTTTGTGTTTTTTCGAGAATCTCGTAGTATTCTTTTCTTTCTACTCTAATTTGAGCAGACATGCTATAAAATCGCTGTGTACTCTTATCCGATTGAGCTAATAACATATCAGTCAAGGCTCTTGTAATTCGCCCATTACCATCTTGAAATGGATGAATTGTCACAAACCATAGGTGAGCGATTGCAGCTTTTATTACTAAATCTATTTTATTTTCTTCGTTAAACCATTTTATAAAACGGTTCATTTCCATTTCGATTAAATCAGCATCCGGAGCTTGAAAATGAACTTTTTCTCTTCCCGCAGCACCCGATACAACTTGCATTTGTCCAGATATATCTTTTCTCCAATCAGCAACAGTAATTTTGAAAATCCCACTTCTTCCCATTGGAAATAATGCTGCGTGCCAATCAAAGAGTCTCTCTACTGTTAAAGGTTTAAAACAATTTCTGGTCGCATCAATCATCATATCAACCATCCCGTCTACATTTCTATCCGACATAATTGCACCAGCGAATTCCATTCCTAATCGTTGAGCAATTGAGGAACGCACTTGCTCGGGATTTAAAAGTTCTCCTTCAATCTCTGCAGATTTTAATACATCCAAAGTTAAAGTTTCAAGTAAAGCTTCATCTCGTAATTCAAAACCCAGAGATTCCATTTTACCAATTAATCGTCCTTGTAGATTTCTCGCTTCACTTAACAGATTGACGAACTCATCGTTATTCCATGAGAAATTTGGCCAATTGTCTTTCTGATGTATATAATATCCCATTCGTCTTAAATTTTGCAACAAATATACAGTTTATTCGTTGCAATCTCAAATTATCGTTGCATTATTTGCATTGAATAGGTGCTTTATTCGTTGCACGATGCTCTTTTATGCTTGCAGGTAACTTCTTATATGCCCATTTTTTTTACTCCTATCTACCAGTATCTGTCGGATACATTCAGTTTTTGAGTTTGCTAATTGCTGCATAAGCCCAATGGTTTGGTTAATAAGGCATAAAGGTAGAAAAAAATGTTTTTAGTTCTGGTAAGAAAATCCGATTGCTGCGGTTTATTGTTTTATGCAAAATACTTGCATCAGTAAGAGGGAGGGCTTTGGTTCTTTGGCTGGGCATAAGACAAGAAAATAAGCTAATGTAGTGGGGTTTTTGTTTTTTCCGGACACGGATTACATCCCGGATGGCCGGAAGCAACAGCGCAGTCGTTCATGCCAGGCACTTCGTGCCACAAGAATTCCTAATTACTATCGGTTCACCCTTACTTTTCGCTTTTTATTAGCCAATCCAATGCGTTTATTTTTTTAATTCCGTTATATGTACCTGTTTCGTAGTCCATTGTTATTAAAAGTTTTTCATGATGGTCGGCAATACTTTCAAATGGTGCCAGCTCACGTTCTAAAGTTGTTGCGTTTTGTACTGTTTGTGCAACTTGTATGTATTGTGTATAACCTTCGTTGTTGCGAACAACAAAATCAACTTCTAAATTATTGGTTTTCCCAATCCATACCTGGTTATTTCTGCGTTTTAGCTCAAGAAAAATTATGTTTTCAAGCAAATGTCCTGTATCGCTTGCCAATTCTTTTCCAAGTATTGCGTTGCGAAAACCTAAATCCACCAAATAGTATTTTTCCAGGGTTGCCAAATGTTGTTTGCCTTTGATGTCGTAGCGGTTTACCTTATAAAACAAGTAGGCTTCAACCAAAGTTTCAATGTACTTCGACACTGTTTTGTTGTCTATTTTCTTTTTGTTGGCTGTTAAAACTTTGGAAATATTCCCTGCCGAAACACTTGACCCAACAGAATCGATCAAGAAGTTTACAACCTCCCGGTAGGATTCTTCGGCATAGATAGTATAACGCTTAGAAATATCGTTGTTGTAAATGTTTTTAAAAACCATTTGCAAATATTCATTCGCAAAATGATTTCCTTCAGCTGAAAGTCTTACAGCTTCGGGAAAACCACCTGTACGCACATACGCTGCAAAAGCTCGGTCGGGGTTGGTGTCTGTGCCTGTGAACTCTAAATATTCTGCAAAAGAAAAAGGCAATACATTTATTTCATAAGCTCTCCCTGTTAGTAAAGTAGCCAATTCGCTTGATAATAAAAATGCGTTTGAACCTGTTACATACAAATCTATATTTGGGTGAACGTACAAGCCTTCTAATAGTTTTTCAAATTCCGGAACATTTTGCACTTCGTCTATAAATACGTAATTGGTTACGTTTTTTTTAAGATTCTTAAGGATATAATCATAGATTTCCTTCCAACCAGCCTGTCCACCTGCTTGTCCGGTAGGCAGGGCAGACAGTTTTTTTTCAGCTAAAAACCTAAAATCTGGCATATCCATATTGATAGCCAAAATGGGAACTTTGCTGTTGTCTTTACGCAATAAGTCTTGAAATTGTGTCATTAAAGTTGATTTTCCACAACGCCTCACACCTGTGGCAACTTTAATTAAATTCTTGTCTTTAAGAACACTAAGCGTTTCTAAATACCTTTTACGTAAAATTGTTTTCATTAGTCAAAGTTAATTAAAATTCCTAAAACATTTGAAAACTAAAAACATTTAGGAAATTTAATTCGAAGAGAAGGGCGATCTATAGATTTTTAAATAATCACTTTCACCAATCCTGCTGCTAGCCATATACCAAAAAACGCTTCCGAAAAAGCTGTTTGATTCAAATACGACTTGGCTAATTGCTGCATAAGCCCAATGGTTTGGTTAATAAGCCATAAAGGTAGAAAAAAATGTTTTTAGTTCTGGCAAGCAAAAATCTGGTTGCTGCGGTTTATTGTTTTTTACAAAATCCCAGCTTTACCAATAGCGAGGGAAACTTAATAAACAAAACAAAAACATTTTCGGAAGAGCGCGCAGGCATTCCTTCCCGTAAAGGGTTTGATCCTTTGCACAGTCAAAGGACAAGAAGACCAACTTGTGCCGTGGTTTTTTTTCGGATACGGATTTTAAATATGCAACAGCGCTGGCATTGTCTGCGTTTTTGTCAAATCTAATTTCCGCAACAGTGTTTCGGGAATTTAGAAGATTCATCTGTTGTAAATTTTTAGGGTTGAAAAATTGTATCTAAATGATACTCTAAAAACTTTTTTTTAGGTTGAAACCGTTCTGGTAGTTGTAATTTATTGTGTTCAAGAAACCCAAAATATTTATCAAAATAGGCTTCTTTTTTGTGTGCAGTAATCTTTGAAGATAAAATGATTGAAAAATTTGGTTTTATGCCTATAAGTCCATTATCGAAGGCAGCATCATACAGTTTTGATAAGCAAATACCATTTGACGGATTTAACCTTTCTTAATCATTCTTTGTCCATGGAATGATATGGCTTGCATTTAATAAATCCGGAATGTCGATTCCTGATATCGCACACTTTGTAGCATATACATTTAATATGATTTGCCTAAAAACATTCTGATTTACGCGGGTTTTCACTTCACGCACTTTGTCCTCACCCTTCACTTTTAAATCTTGTAAAAGAAATGAATATTTACTTTCAATTGTCTGATTTTCATACTCGTCCAGTATTTTTTCACCTTCGAAGATAAGTTCCTCCCGATTATTGTTGAACTCATTCCAAATGGGCAGGCATTGGTTAACGCCCCCTGGTAAACCCAATACTCCTCTTTCTCGATGATATGGATCGATGCTGGCGAAATTTACCAATCTCATTGCAATAGAACTTGGTGTTCTACCAAGTAAATTTGATAGTTTGAATATATCAGGATTGCTTCTATGCATCTTCCCAAAAAGAAGTTTCAGATACAAGTTAAAAGCAAGGATTAACTCATCTTTCGACCAAAGTCTTCTTTTCATTAGGTTGTCATATATTTGTTTTCGTCCAAGTGTTTTATTTCAGTGCAACCCGAATTTACCATTTCATCATTAGGTGGATCAAATGAATACATTTTTGTACTTAGGCCTTCAAAGTATAAGTTTCCATCTGCATCAAATAAGCGAAAAAGATGTTTATGACTTTCATATTTCTGAATCAAGTTCTTTTTTAATCGTTCTTTATCCTCTGGGAAAATGGACTTTGTAATAATGTATGTCATCTCATAAATTAGTTAATTCGCCTTAAAGGTTAATAAAAAGCCCAGAACCAAAACGCTCCACAACATCAACTTACTCTTTCCTCCAAAAAACCTCTCCATGCACAGCTAATTATCTGCTTGTACATGTATTAGCTATTTAGATCATTACAATCAAGGACGACCTTTTATTTTGCTTGGACACAGTCAGGGTTCGGCCCTTTTGCTTCAGTTGCTCAAAGAACATCTGGCAAGCAAATACTTTGAACGGATGATTGCTGCTTATCTGATTTGGCTGGCAAGTTACTGAAGAAAAATTGTCAGCCTATCCTGAACGACTCAAAACATCTCAAAATGCAGACGATACCGGTGTGATTATGCTGTACAATTCACTATCAAACATAAAGGCAAAATCACCACTCATCAATCGATCCGCATTTTGCATCAATCCTTTACACTGGAAAACAGATCCAACAGCTGCCGGCAAAAATGCTCATCTGGGTATTGTTCGCTTCAACCAAACCAAAGCTGCGTATGATACGATTCCAAATCTCACTGATACTTACATTCAGGATAATTATTTGATTTGCAACGATGTAGATCCTGCTTTAGTGTATCAGGAATTGCTCAAAGACCTGTTCCCTAATGGCAATCTTCATTTCATGGATTAATGGCTTTATGCTGTACACCTGAAGATCAACATGCTTAACCGCACCAAAAAATTCTTTAATCACTAATCATTGAAAAGGAGTTGACTGAATGCCAACTCCTTTAAAACCGGATTATTCAATAATATTAAACTTAAAACATGCTGCTTACATTAAATCGCGCTCCACATCTTTGTCACCCCTTCCAGAGAGGTTTATGATACTTATTTGCGCTGATTTTCCGCGCAACAATTTCATTGCCAGTGCCACAGCATGTGAAGATTCAATAGCCGGAATGATTCCTTCCAGCTGACTTAAAAGCATAAAGGCTTGGATGGCTTCAGCATCAGTAATCAAGTGATAATGTGCTCTACCGGAATCCTTTAGCAGTGCGTGCTGGGGACTTATTCCCGGATAATCCAGCCCGGCAGCAATGCTGTAGGAAGGATAAACTTCATTGTTTTCATCGGTGAGTGCATAAGAATACGTACCCTGAAACACGCCAGGCTTTCCCATACTAAGCGTAGCAGCCGTTTGCCCTAACTCGCCTGTTCCGCCACCTTCAGCAGCATGAATGGCCACACCTTCGTCGTACAGAAAATCATCAAAAAGCCCGATAGCATTAGAGCCACCTCCAATACAAGCTAAAAGATTATCCGGAAGACGACCTTCGGCTTCAATGATTTGTTTTTTGGCTTCCTTACCAATTACGCTCTGAAAATAGCCAACCATGGTAGGATAAGGATGCGGCCCTACCTGCGATCCAAGGAGGTAAAATGCATCCGGATTTTCAATGTAATAGCCCAAAGCTGCATCCACGGCGTCTTTCAACGTGCCTCTTCCGGCTGATGTCAGAATCAATTCGGCTCCCAGCAGTTTGATACGACTTACGTTCATCTTCTGGCGTTCGGCATCTTTAGCACCCATAAACACTTTGCATTTGATGCCAAAAAGTGCTGCTGCCGTAGCTGTTGCCACTCCATGCTGTCCGGCACCTGTTTCTGCAACAATTTCGGTGGCTCCCATTCTTTTAGCCAGCAGAATTTGTCCGATCGTATTATTGATTTTGTGCGAACCAGTATGATTCAAATCTTCGCGTTTAAGGTAGATCCGTGAACCAATGTGTTCTGATAAACGACTGGCATAAAATAGTGGTGAAGGCCTGCCAACAAAGGTTTTAAGGTAATGTGTAAATTCCTCCTTAAAGCTCTTCTGTTGGGTGTGATAGGCAAATTGCTCTGCCAGATCCTGTAGTTTGCCTTCAAGAACAGGTGGCACATACATGCCGCCATATTCGCCAAACCGGCCGTTAACAGATCCCAGATTTTGTTGTGTAAGCGTATTTCCGTTTATGATGATATTTTCCATTTTGTTAAGCTTTTTGAAATTAAAGTGATTGTCTTTTGTAAATTATGTTTGATTAAAAATCTTTTGATCAAGATTGCTCAAGTATTCCTGACAGCATCACCATCGAAAAATCACTTTCTTTATCCAGTTAAGTACAGTTTTATTCATAACAGTAAAAATTTTACACAAAAAAAGACCGGAGGTTTTCACCCCCGGTCAGTTATAATTTTTTGGAACAGACACAAAGCAGTTACTTCCCTATTTCGGATCGAAACGGAAGCCACCACCAAAAGCTGTTCATTTGAGTCATTTTCATGGCGCTAAAATACATGTTTTTTGAATTACGCAATCATTTGTTGTTATTTTTTAACAATAATTGTTTTAAGTCAAATACCTTTCAACTAAAAAACCCACTCAACAACAATCAGTTGAGAACTGGCAGAAAACCTATTTTTGTTTATAAAAAATTAACGCTCAACAAAATTCTTTACCTATTTTTTACCCTAAACAAAATAAAGCACTCAAAATAAGTGCTTTATATATATTTTTGTAGCCCCACCAGGACTCGAACCTGGATCTAAAGTTTAGGAAACTTCCATTCTATCCCTTGAACTATGGGGCCAAAAATTGAAGCTACAAAATTAGCCAAAAAATTAGTTCTGACAAAGGCAGTATTTCACTTCACAAATCTTCCTAAAGCGCTCGCTAAGGCGTGTTTCGGTTCAAGTAAATCGAGTAGTCTTTCAAAATCGGTTTATAATCCGGATCGGCAAACAAAGCCGAAGTGATCAAAAAATCGGCTGTGGAGCGGTTGCTGGCTGTAGGCACATTGTACAAGACACTCAGCCGCAAAAGTGCTTTCACATCCACATCGTGAGGCTGGCTGGTCATGGGATCCCAGAAAAAGATCAGGTAATCGATTTTACCTTCTGCAATGAGCGCTCCCAATTGCTGATCGCCCCCCAAAGGTCCTGATTTTAAGCGGCTTACATCATCTAATACTGTAGCAATAAGTTTGCCAGTAGTACCAGTGGCAAAAAACCGGTGGTCTTTGAGTTTTTTCTTATTATGCTCTACCCAATCGAGCAGATCTTTTTTGCGGTTGTCGTGGGCTACCAGTGCAATGTTCATTTTCATAAGTTCTGGTTTATATAGGGCAAAGTTGAAAAAAAAGACGTTACAAGAGGCTGCAACGTCTTTAAATCTTTTAGATCAATATCGTCCGATTAATGACCATCAGGGCCGATCATTTTAAGTTTATCCCCTGTTTCATCTACCACTTTTCTTAAAAACTGTTCACTGTATCCAGGAAACTCCACGTGAGGATTTTGGTGTCCGGGATTACGGGTTTTCACGTTCCCATCCATAAATTTCATAAACAGCTCCTGATAAAGGTGTTTGTAGGAATTAAATGTGCGCGTTACCTGATCTGTACTATAATCGGTAAGATAAGCCACTGCTTTGGATGGGTCTTCTTTGTATAGCTTCAAGGCGGCATCATCCACTGCCGGAGTGCGCTCGATAAACAATGCCTCCAGACCATCGCGTACTTCGTTCACATCCGGTTGTATCATATTATAACGGGTATAAGCCAGGTTTGAAACCATATTGGTAATCCAAAACAGGGAAGTTTCTGACCATTCCATCATAGCACCATTTCCTCTTTCGATATGATGTGGATTTGCTGTAATGCTGGAATACAAGGGCATATAAACAGTTGCATTGGCATCATCCACTCCCCACCAGATAATTCCGCCTATTTCGTCGGGTAACCAGCTACGTGATTGTGCTACAAAAGAAAATCCTGTTTGCTGGGTAGCTGTTGCTCTTTCATTCACATAGGTGATACCATCCACTTTCCAGGTGAGCGGACGCCAGCGATAAGGCAATCCATGCGGTCCTGCACCAAAATCGGCACTCATATCCAGTTCGGTATCCTGAAGATAATCGCGCATAAACATCATCATATCATGCACTGACACTTTACTTTCGGGTTTTACCCACAGAGGCATACGGTTAGTGGCATATTTATTAGGATTTGGACGTCCATCTTTAAATTGTTCGGCATGTTCAATATTTCCTTTGGCATATTCCCAATAATCATCCATACCTTCCGAAACCCTGTTAAACATCGTCCAAACGCGCATATCGCAGAAACGGGCTCCTCCAAAATCAACAGGGGCATAGGTGTCAGAAAAGCTGAAATGTTCATCTTTTCCCTCATACCAGCCTTTGCCACGTGCAAAAGTGATTACATCCTCAGCATAAACTACTTCCACTTCAGGATTCATGATTTTATTGATATCTTTTGAAGTGATGGACTGTTTGCCATTTTCGAGTGGAAAAGTCATGATGCGTGCCTGATTGGCATGGCCGCTCACATATCCGTCAGGAATACGCAAGGCCACCCACAAAAGTCCTTTGTTGGCATTCACCATTTGTCCTGTTTTTTTGTCTTTCTTCATCTCTAAACCTTTACCGATCAGCTCCATAATCCAAACCTCGTCTTTATCGGCAATGCTAAAAGATTCGCCTGAGCTGTAATAACCATATTCGCTGGTAAGTTCATGAATAATGCGGATGGCATCGCGAGCAGAAGTGGCGCGCTGAAGTGTGGTATAAATCAGGCTGCCATAATCCATAATCGCAGTGCTATCATGCAATTCAGGACGGCCACCATAAGTTGTTTCGCCAATAGCTACCTGATGCTCGTTCATGTTTCCAACAACATTGTAAGTGCGTGCAGCCTGCGCAATTTGTCCGAGGTATTTGCCTGTATCCCATTCGTAGATATCCATCATAGTGCCTTCGGGATGCTCGCCAGCCGGCCAGTGATAGAGTTCGCCATAAAGCACGTGCGAATCAGCAGCGTAGGTGATCATAGTTGAGCCATCGGTTGACGCACCCTTGGTTACCAGGTAATTGGTGCAGGCATTGGCCTGATTTAGTGTTAAGAAAGCCATTCCGGCTATCAGCCAGGAAAACAAAATTTTCTTCATAAGTAAGGAATTTAATTTACGATTTTGAAACAAAAATAACCTTTTTTTTACACATGCATCTTGCTGAACTATTGAGCAGCCGGGCAAAAAAAATGCGGACTCGAAAGCCCGCATAAGAGATATAACGTAATATGAAAAGTGCTATTCTTTAATCAGCTCAAGATTTACCTGAATGTCGACATCGTTGCCTACTAAGAGACCACCAGCCTCGAGGGTGTTGTTCCAGGTGAGGTCGTATTCGTTGCGGTCGAGTGTTCCACTTACTTTGAAACCGGCACGGGTGTTGCCCCATGGGTCTTTAATCTGTCCGTTGTAACGTACATCCAATTCTATTTCCCTGGTGATACCATGCATGGTAAGATCGCCGGTAAGGGTGTATTTGATACCACTTTTCTGGGTCATACTCTTTCCTACAAATTCAATGGTAGGATTTTTTTCAACTTCAAAAAAGTCGGCATCGCGCAGGTGATTGTCGCGCTTTTCGTTATTGGTGTTGACTGATGCAGCTACAATTGTGAAATTAATTGAAGCATCAGAAAAGTCATCTTTATCAGCTTTGATTACACCGTCAAACTCTTGAAATTTTCCCGTTACGGTTGATACTACCATGTGTGATACTTCAAAGGTTACATTCGAATGCGAATGATCTATTTTCCAGTTTGTTGACTGTCCGAATGTGAGGATAGTAGCAAAAAGTAATGCAAAAGATAAAATTGTTTTCTTCATAAATCTTAGTTTTTAGTTTGTTTACTTTTGTTTTCGAATTATTTGTTTAACTATTTTCTCGTTGAAACACTGGAAGCTTAAACAAAACATTTTTCACAATGTTCAACTATACTTAAATTTCTCATGGCTGGAATATACCTTCACATCCCTTTTTGCAAACAAAAATGTCATTACTGTAATTTCTTCTCCATAGCTTCCCTAAAACAAAAACCTGAATTCCTAACTGCCCTCAAACGCGAGATCAGTACCCAAAAATCCTATTTGAAAGACGAGCCTGTTCAAACCATTTATTTTGGTGGCGGAACCCCAAGTATGCTCGAAAAATCAGAGCTGAACAGCATACTGGAGGAGTTGCATAAGCATTACATTATACATCCTGACGTGGAAATTACTTTAGAAGGTAATCCTGACGATCTGAGCCGGGAAAAACTTAAAATGCTTTCACAATCAGCCATAAATCGCCTGAGTATCGGCATACAGAGCTTTTTTGATGACGACCTTATTTACTTAAACCGGGTACATACAGCTGAGCATGCCAAAACAGTTATTAACAATGCCTTAGATACTGGTTTTGATAACCTTACAATTGACTTAATTTATGGCATCCCCACACTAACAGATGAAAAATGGCAGCAAAATATTGACTATTTTCTGGCCTCCGGCATTAAACATTTGTCAGCCTATGCCTTAACCGTTGAGCCTCGCACGGCATTGGCACATCTTATCAACAAAGGTAAACTCAAAGCCGTTGATGAACAGCAATCCGTGAGGCATTTCGAAATGCTGATGCAGCGCATGGAAGCTGCCGGTTTTGTGCATTATGAAATTTCCAATTTTGCAAAACCCGGCCACTACAGCAAACACAATAGTTTGTACTGGATTGGTGGTAATTATCTTGGGCTGGGGCCTTCGGCACATTCTTACAATGGTGTTTCACGGCAATGGAATGTTTCACATCTCACCAAATATATCAGTGAGGCCGGGCAAACCGAAAGTGTTTTTGAGCTGGAAGAACTCACCCTCGATCAACGCTATGATGAATATGTAATGACTTCATTACGAACCAGCTGGGGTTGCGATCTGGAACATATTCAGAATGCATTTGGCGAACGATACAGTCAATATTGCATGAATCAGGCTCGGTCTTACATTCAGGAAGAAAAAATTGAACAGCGCGGCAATCGGCTTTTTCTTACCCATAAAGGCAAACTGTTTGCTGACGGGATTGCCTCGGACTTGTTTATCGACTAATAAATTCGTTTAAGGCTGCTTGATTTTATAAAAAACACCCCTTTCCTGCTTTACCTGACTGATTTTATCATCTGCCTCCAAAACCGAAAGGTATTTATTCAATTCGTTGATATGCAATCCCATAATCTGTGTTAAATCCTTTGCTGTACAGGGTCGGCGGGCGATGGTTTCCAAAATGGCAGACGACATATCGCTGCGATACGCTTTTTGATTTTTGCGTGTAACTGCCGCAGCGATAAGCTGAACATTGGGCAGCTTCCAAAAATCGATAATGGCTTTGAGTTGTTCGTAAGTTGCTGGTTTCAAATCTTCTATTGTTCCCGGCCTGTCGAGCGTATTTAACTGGACCAGATCGGGTTCAATTTTTAGGATTGCCTCTTTTAATGCTATGAGCTCAGCTTCCTGATTATTATACCCCGGCAGAATAAAAATCTCGAGCCAGATTTTTCCTTTGAATACCTTTCTGAATGAGGCAATTCCATTAATGATTTTGGCGATATCAAGCGAATTATGAGGGCGGTTTATCTTTTGAAAACCTTCCACTGTGGCGGCATCGAGCGATGGAAGGACAACATCAACCTTTAGCAGTTCGGCATGAATTTTTTTGTCAGCCAAAAGCGTTCCGTTGGTTAAAACAGCCAGTGGCAGATCAGGTTTCATCACTTTCAAATAATCAATCAATTCTCCTATCGCGCTGTTGAGTGTTGGCTCGCCATAACCCGAAAAGGTAATGAAATCAGGCGCTGGATTATGCTCAAAATAATGATCCAGCTCCGAAATGATTTTTATTGCGGGAATGTATGCTTTACGATCAAGGGTAAGTTTTGTTGTTTTTCCAACCTCGCAATATACACAATCGAGCGAACAGACTTTACGAGGCACCATATCAACACCCAGCGACATGCCCAACCGCCGGGAGGGAACTGGTCCGAAGATGTATTTGTACATTATTTTTGAAAGCTAATATTTCACCCTCAAAGTTAGTAAATCTGCGCGGAGGTGGAAGTCTATGTACCAAAAATATTTACTGGTAGCGCTATTTTGAATTATAAATCAGGTCGTATAAACAGAATTAAACAAAACATAATCTGTCGTTAAGTCTGTCCCCCAGGCAGTGGCAGTTTTTTTACCCTCCTTCATATCCATTTCGATAACGAGATGTGGTTCGCGCAGCATTTGTTTCATTTGTCGTTTGTCGTATTCAAGTGGTTGACCATTATCAAGCACCTCCACAATTTTTTCCTCTGTTCCAATTGAAAGCTTTATTTGGCTGTAATCGAATGGCACTCCTGCATTTCCGGCTGCGGAAACGATACGTCCCCAATTGGGATCTCGCCCGTACATGGCTGTTTTCACAAGCGATGAAGTGGAAATAGCACGGGCGATGGTGCGGGCATGCTGTTCGCTTTTGGCGTGTGTCACTTTGTAGGTGATAAACTTGGAAGCCCCTTCGCCATCCGAAACGATCAGCTTGGCCAAATGCTCCATCAATTCTTCAAGCTTTTGCTTGAACTTAGTGAAGTTTGGATCTTTTTTATCTTTGATCATACTATTTTTGGCTTTACCATTGGCCAGCACAAAAACAGTGTCGTTGGTTGAGGTGTCACCATCAACAGTAATCATATTGAAAGTCCGGTCAACAACCTCATGCAGTGCATTTTGCAGTAATTCGGGTGTAATAGCAGCATCTGTTGCGATAAAGGCGAGCATGGTTCCCATATTGGGATGAATCATACCAGAGCCTTTGGCAATTCCACCCATATTGACCTCACAATCATCCAGTTCAAATTCAATAAATCCTTCTTTGGCAAAGGTGTCAGTGGTTAAAATGGCATTTGCAGCAAAAGAACCAGCGCTTGATTTATTACTCAGTTTTGGCACCACTTCTTTGATGCCAGCAAGCACATCATCTGTTGGAAAAGGTTCTCCAATGATTCCTGTGGAAGCTACCAAAACATGTTCATTTTTCAATTTGAGTGCATCGGCAGTGGCAGCTACCATGGCTTCGGCAGCCAACCGACCTTGTTCACCCGTGCAGGCATTGGCATTACCGGCATTGATGATGATCGCCTGCGCAATTCCTTTGGAGATTTTGATGTTTCTTTTTGAAACTTTTACGGGCTCAGCCACCACCTGATTGCGGGTAAAAACCCCGGCAGCACTGGCTGGTACAGTAGAATAAATCAATGCTAAATCGCGGCGAAGCGACTTTACACCCGTGTGCGCTCCCCAGCATTCAATTCCTGTTACGTTTGTGATATTTTTAATCATTTTGGTGTTGTTATTTCGATTTAAATTCTTGATTCAGATTTATCTTTTGGCGTTTGCTTAAGGGTGGATTGGAATATGAGATAGTCCTTGCCTTTCGTCGAAGCCAAACATGATATTCATATTTTGAACAGCCTGACCAGCAGCACCTTTCACCAGGTTGTCAATTACACTCACTATGATAATGTTATTCGTTAGCGGGTCGTAGTCCACAAAAATATCACAATAGTTGCTGGCGCGCACGTCCTTAATGGCGGGTGGGTTTTCGCAAAGGCGAACAAATGGTTTGTTGGCATAAAAATTCTGGTAAAGCTGCTTCAACAGCGCCAGCTCGATGTTGTATTTGGGCTGTACGTAAATTGTAGATAAAATGCCACGATCGACAGGCAAAAGATGCGGTGTAAACTGCAAGCTTGTTTCCTCATCGGAAAAGCGATCCAAAATTTGTCTGATTTCGATGGTATGGCGATGTTTTTTCAATCCATAAGCCTTAAAATTGTCATTCACATTCGAAAAAAGGTTTGCCTCTTTAGGTTTAATCCCGGCACCGGAAACGGCAGATTTTGAATCGACTATAATTCTGCTGAGATCAATTAAACCAGCTGAAACAAGCGGCGCCAGCGGCAAAATAGCCGAAGTGGGATAACAACCCGGATTAGCCACCAAACGTGCATTTTTAATCTGGTCAGCAAACAATTCCGGTAATCCGTAAACAGCACCTTCAAAAGCTTCGGTAAAGCTGTGTTTTTTACCATACCATTGTTCATAAGTATCCGGATCGTTTAGCCTGAAATCGCCCGAAAGATCAATAATACGGAACGCTTCGTGTTCAAATTTTTGTACATATTCCATCGAAACGCCATGTGGCAGCGCCAAAAAAACCAGATTGAGTTCCATACCCGAAATTTCGTTGGCCGAAATCAGTTTCTGATCCACAATGCCCCGAAAAAAGGGATGCAAGTCCGAAAAAGCTTTTCCGCTGTGGCTTTCGGAAGTAATTGCACTAATTTCTACTTGCGGATGTTGTGCTAATATGCGTGTAAGTTCTGAACCGGTGTAGCCTGAAGCGCCAACAATTCCTACTTTTTTCAATTTCATTTTAGTATTTTTTGAGTGTTTCTTTGATAATAGTGAAGGCTTCTTCCAATTCAGCCTTTGAGATAATTAATGGCGGAACGATCCTCAGTACATTACCAGCTGTACTGTTGGCCATTACGCCCTTTTCGAGCAATTCGGCAACAAGAGCTTTGGTATCAAAATCGAATTCGATACCAATCATTAACCCAAGCCCTCGGATACTTTTGATTTTTGGATGATTCAAGGCTTCAAATTGTTGCAACAACCACTTCCCATTTTGGGAGACTGATTGCATAATATTTTCTGATTCAATAGTTTCGAGCACTGTAAGCGCAGCTTTTGAAGCCAGTGGATTGCCTCCAAATGTAGTTCCGTGACCGCCATAATGCATGGCATCGTTCACTTTTTTATTGCATAAAATAGCACCTATCGGGAATCCACCTCCCAGGCCTTTGGCCAGCGTCATAATATCGGGCTGAATGCCGAAATAATCTTTAGCAAACCAGTACCCTGTGCGACCAACCCCAGTTTGTATCTCATCCATTATCAGCAAGATATCCTTCTCATCACAAAGTTGGCGGATTCCTGATAAAAATGATTTTTCAGCTATATTAATACCGCCCTCACCCTGAATGGGTTCCAAAATGATCGCTATTGTTTCGTTGTCAATATTTGCCTTTAAGGCTTCCAAATCGTTAAAAGGTGTTTCCAAAAATCCTTCCGGAACAGGTGCATAACCTTCCTGATAATTTGGGCTTCCCATAGCTAAAGTGGCTAGAGTGCGGCCATGAAACGACCCGCTCATATAGATGATTCTGGCGTCGTGCTTTTTGGTGTGCGCATATTTTCGAGCCAGTTTAATAGCACCTTCTATGGATTCAGCACCGCTGTTTGAGAGAAAAACACGTTCCAGTCCAGAGATTTCAGCTAGTTTTTTGCTGAGCTGTGCCTGTGGTTTGCTAAGAAAAAAATTGGACACATGCATCAGCTCTGCCGCTTGTTCGCTGATGGCTTTCACCAGCTTTGGATGGGCATGACCCAGACTGTTTACTGCAATTCCGGCCAGCAGATCGATGTAGGTTTTTCCATCGGTATCCCAAACTTTTGCTCCTTCGCCCTTTTCAAGGACAAGCGGATAGCGCTTAAAAACCTGTAAATAGTGATTGGCATCTGTTTCCAGATACTGTTTAGTAGTATTAAAATTCATTGAATATTAAAGTTTTATGCTTGTTCCGATTCTAAATTCTTTCCCAAGTTTTGCAATCAAATCGGGTTTTGTGCCATTGATAATTTTTGCTGATTGCGCGCCTTTAGTAAGTGCTTTTGAACAAGATTCGAGCTTTGGCAACATCCCGCCTTGAATTACTTTCTGATCGATAAGCGACTTAATATCTGACAGATGCAAATCACGGATGATAGTTTTCGGATCATCCTTATCCCGGAAAAGGCCATCTACGTCGGTGAGGATGATGTAATCCCGCACCTGAAGCGCTCCGGCCAGTTCGCCAGCAAACATATCCGCGTTGATATTGTAGTCATTACCTTCCTTATCCATTGCCAAACAGGTAATTACGGGAATATAATCATTTTTAAGCAGGAGGTCAATCAAGCCTGTATCGATTTCAAGCACATCGCCCACTTGTCCCAAATCAACCATTTCAGTTTTATCGGCAATTTTTCGTTGATATACTCTTCTAATAGCTGTTACAAAACGCCCATCCTTACCCGAAAGACCAACAGCTTTATGACCAAGTTTGTTGATTAAACTCACCAAACTGCCATTAACCTGGCCTTTAAGCGCCATTTCGATGTGTTGTAAAGCTTCGGTAGTGGTTTTACGGTGACCGTCAATAAATTCAGAAACGATTTTGGCGTTTGTAAGTGCTTTTTCAATAAAAGGGCCTCCGCCATGCACAATTACAATCAAAAATCCATCTGATTTTAGCTTTGTAATTGCTGTAAGAATTTCAAGTTTTAGTTTGTCATTCGTCATGGCGTTGCCGCCATATTTAAAAAGAATTGTAGGTTTTAATTTTTCAATCATACTGCGTTTAATACGACCAGAAATACTTCAGTTTAAGATAAACCAAATATTCCGGTGATTCATTTTCAGATTTGCTCATCAACAGATTTGATGTTTTTTATTGTTGATATAGGGCAAATGAGCCATAAAAAAATGACGTATTGCCACAAATATACTAAAAATAAATTAAATCAAGGAACAATGGAGCGACTTACTTTGCTTATAACCTCCTCTTTATATGATAATTATTGAGGTTTTAGCCTATTTGAAAAATGATTACTTAAAGAACTTGGCTATGCAAACAGCATCATTTTTACCAGATGAAGTTAACCTAAAACAATAAATTTGCTTTATTGAACAGCCAGGTGCAACTTTAACAGGTTTAAAAAACGTAGTAATTTTTATCAATCCTTTGAGTTGTTGATTGAAATCAGGAATTAAACTATTTTTTTAAAAATACCTTTACGATGAGTACCTATATCATTAAGTTTGATGAAAAAAGCAGGGAAGCCCACTATTTACTTGGGTTGATTAAGGAAATTGCAAAAAAAGGCAGTTCTATATCGCTTGAAAAAATTCCAAATAAAGAAACTTTAAAAGCCATTGATGATGTAAAAAACAAGAAAGTCTTTTACGCAGAAAATGTCGATGAATTGTTTAATCAGCTCAATGAGTAATGTTTGCGATATTATACACAGGGTCTTTTAAAAAAGACTTTAAAAGAATATCAAAACGTAAATATGATCTCGAATTATTAAGAATAACCTTGAATTACTCGCCAAAGAAAGGGCTTTACTTCCTGTATATCTGGCACATAAATTATCTGGTAAATATTCTGATCTTTGGGAATGTCACCTAAAACCAAACTGGCTTCTCATTCGGAGTATCGATATTGACAACAAAACCATAACTCTTTATCGAACAGGCTCGCATGCCGATTTATTCTAATATTGATTGGGTATAAAATCACATTATCCGATTAGGTAGTATAACTTTTTCTGCTAATGCCATAGGAAGCATTCAATATGACCTTTTTAAAAATAACGTTTCTATCTTGCTAAAATAATGCAAAAACCATCCCCATGAATGGAGATGGTTTTGCAAACCAATAATTATGAAAGCTGTCTTGTTATTTGTCTGTTAGTTGCCGATTTGCATCGGATAAATAAGGTTATTATTGCGATAGCCGGTATTATCCTGATACCAGTCGGGATAATTAAATCCACCACTTTGTGCCCAGTCTGCAAACACATTGTATGCACCGGTAATATCCTGAAATTCAATTACCCAGTCAAAAGGTTCAGCAATATTGATTGCCCAGGGCAAATTGTTTGCTGTAACGAAATATTTGCCTTGTGACGGATCGGAAGCATCTTCGAACTGACCAAGCAAGGTTTCATCAAATAAATCGGATGGCTCATAGTTGGGCAAGTGAATTTCCAGCCCACGTAGTCCGGGAACATCATTAATCACTGTGTTCACAACAAGGAAAGGATTAAACGTTCCAATATTCAATTCGTTGTATGTAACTGCATCGGCTGCAAAAACAATTTCTAATGTCAAGGTCACCGGTTCGATGTAATCATATTCAAGTTGGGTATTCACACCAATTCCACCAGTAGTTTGAGGCATTACACGGCGGGCATCGTCAAACACGATGATGGTCGCTTTGCTTTGGCCATTTTCGACGCCATTACCTGCGATATCAAAAACTGAAGTATTGATTACATCATAACCTGCAACAGAAACAATATCAGAAGGATTAACCGTTGGGAAAGTAAAGCCGAACCCATTGTGATAAGAAGCTCCGAAGGCTTTCACCACGAAAGTGGCTGTGATGGATTGTACAACTTCCTGATTATTTTTTACAATATCGAAATCATAATCAATTACGAGGTCGTTAAAGTCGTAATCTCCCTTTCCGGGCCAGAGGTCTTCATAGGCAAGTGTTCCTTCAAACTGCTCTGCTGGAGGCTCCTGACTTCCACAACCGCTAATTACTTCTTCGATATCCTCCCCTCTTGGGGTTTCTACAACGATGCGAAATTCATCTGATGTAAGACCTGAATAAAGTAGTTCAAGGGTTTCATTCACATCCAGTTCATAAGTCCCGTTATCCAGTTCAACATCGTTTTTAGTTACTGTATAATTATACGCAGTAGTCATGTTTCCATCACCAGTATTACTTATCGTGAATACCACCTCATTGCTTATGCAGGTGGAAGATACCTCTACATAGGGTTCATCTTGTTCTGGATCAGCTGGACATGTAAGAATATTTCCATTATTGCCTTCGTGGAAACTGATTATAATGCTTTCAGCCGCAGAACTCCATTCTGAGGCATCCAATCCTAACATATCTCCGCCTCCAAGAGCTGTTTCAGCCATTATAAGGAAATCATTAACAGTAATATTGGCAAATGGTCCACCTATAAACACAAGCTCTCCAAGTGTATAACCTGCTGAATTTGTTCCAAGAACTCCTGCTGCGCTATAATCACGGTTCAAACGTGCAGCTATAATCTGATCTGCCATGTTGCCAAGTGCACCCTCAGGATTTGTAAAATTACCCGGATCAAGCACCCTTGGGTTACCATTTCCATTAGCGCTCAAACAAACCCCAACAGCATGTCCTGAAGTGAAAGTAACTGAATTACCTATTCCAACAACAAAGTTGCCGTCAGGGTAAACAGTACTAAAATTATTGTCCCTAAACCATCCTACAGGAATAACATTATTATATCTTGGTGGCCTCGGTATTTGACCCCATCCCCCTTGGGAGTAGGTTAAGTAACCATCCAAGTCGCAATCAACAACACTTGTTGATTTAAGAGAATTATTAAAATCATAGCTCAATATGGACCCTCCAACATAGGCTATATTAGGACCATTGGTTCCATTATAAAAAAATCTTAACTCTCTGACATAGGAAGGAATAGTTATTTTTGTTCTCAAAGTTTTTGATCCATCATCTGGGAATCCTCGGAAATATTTTACTGAACCATCACGGTTTGTGACAATTAAAGGCTGTATTTCACCTGATTCTGGCAGCGTTACAATAAGTTCAATTGTTTGGGTTGTCTTCCAATCAAAACCAGCCGGTACAACAAGATCATTAACAGATTCGATAATCGGATTTTCATCCGGATTAATGACATCATCATTGTTTTTATTACATGCTGTAAACATAAGACTGCTTAGCAATAAGACTGAAAAAAGTTTTAGAGCTTTCATCTTTATTATTTTTAGGTTGGTTTTATGATGTCAATCCTTGTGCCAAAGTATTAACTGTTTGATATACAATTTTTTAAATAATTAATAACAAAAATTAAAGGTTCTTTTTGAAACTATCTTCCCATTATTGGAATAGAGCAAATTATAAGTCTGTTTTTTTACCTTTTTAATTAACATTATATTATACAACCACTTAAGAGTGGCCACCAACTACGATTCGCATGATTTTAATATTCAGCACTAAAAACCGAACCAATTGCCAGGGCACGAATCTGCGCCAAAACATTGTGCCATTTGTTGGAACTGGAGGATAAAACTCTTCGCTGTAAGGGATTACGGGTCTATTTTTCATTTTTATAATTTTTAAGAGGATAGTTTAACTAATTGTTATTCTGGTAGCAACCACCAAAACGGATAGCCTTTTGCTTTGTGCAAAAACATATAATGCATAAACCATTTAAGCCAGTGACCTGCCAAACCTGCTTCGCCCATGGTATAGCTGATATCGCGGCCATAATCCGGAAACTTCTCAAAGTCGGGCACTATCGGGAAAACCGTCATCGTTGCTGCTGCGCCTTTGGTTAATCCATACCCAGCCGAAATAATACAGGCAGCACCCATCCTGCCCATGCTGGCGCGGTGCTTAAGTTCGTGTTCGCCATTTTTAATCAGGTTGATGATATTTAAAGCAGTGATTTTTCCCATTACACCCGAAGGCATCCCGGTACGTGGCGGAGTGGGGAAAATATTGGTGCCATTTTTGCTCACCATAGGTTTTGAAATCCCATGCGGAGGCGCAAAGGCAATACCAGGCGCAAAAATATTAGGGTAATCTTTATTGCGATAAGTTTCAGGCCAGTCATTCACACTCCACTCCTCATAAGGCTTGGCGGTGTAGTCGGCATCCACTTTCATCAGGCCATTTGGCGCAAAAAGTGTGGAGCTGATATCGGTTCCGTTTTTATCAAAAGCCTTTATGCCAACACCCGCAAATCCGGGGATAAGCATAGAAAAATCAAATTCCAGGCTATGATTTTCGCCATCAAGTGTTTCGTAATGAATTAGTCCGGGCTCCACTTTTTTTACGCCGGCACGCTTGATCCAGTGGATATTATTTTCGCGCAAAAAACTTTCAGCAAAAACGCGTGTAGAAGTGATATAACCACCTCTTTGAATATGAGCGCCACCCATACCAAAATCGCCTAATTCGTATTCATTTGTAAGCCAGGTGAGATCGGCCATATGTGATAGTTTGCGTTTCCTTATCTCATAAGCCACATTCAGGATGTATTCAAAAGCCGCGCCCTGACAGGTAGCCATTGGATGACCTGTGCCGATAACAAAACGTTGTTTTTGACCATTTTGCATCTTATTAATTGCTTCCTGTAGTTTTTCCCAAGCGTGTGAAGCATGATCAAAAGAGCAAACCGAAACTGTGTTTTTTCCGGGTCCTAAACCTTCTGTAGCTTCAAAATTCAATTTTGGTCCGGTGGCATTCACCAGGTAGTCATACTCCAGTTTGATTTCTTCTCCCTTACGTTCGGGCAAGGTGTAAACTGCCTTCACAAAAGCTTGTGAAGATTCAGATTCTCCTTCTGGATGAATGCTGACAGCCAGCGCCTGATGAAATTCTATTCCAACGCGTGTGTAGCGGGGTGCCAGTTTAAAACGCACCTGATCAACAGTCATTTTCCCCACGCCAACCCATATGTTGGAAGGAATCCATTGGTAGTAGCTGGCCGGTGAAACAACGATGACCTGATGTTTTTTAGAGAGTTTTTTACGCAAAAATGCAGCTGCCGTGTGACCAGAAATTCCAGCTCCAAGCACTAAAACCTTTGCCATTTTGTGAAGTTTTGGTTTGTTATTGACTTATTAGCTCTTAAAAGCAATATACAAATGTAGTGGTAATCTTCTCTATAATCAACAGATATTCAATTTTTACGAGTAGTTTTCTAACAATTTTTCTGATTTCTTGTTTATGCACTGAACCTAAATTCCATTAAATGGAAACATCAAAGAATACCTTTGACCATATTCATACCGCAAAAATTCCTGTTCAGACAACCAACTTTCCCATTAATAATCTTTTTGAAAAGTTAATTCATTTACAAGCAATAGATTTGTCGGCAAGGGTTCGAAATCCATTCAATATGCAAGCAATCCGTTTTACCTGGTTTTTACTATTTGTTCTGGGCATTTTTATTACATCTTGTAAGCATGAGCCTGAAGCATTCGCTCAACCCACACCTGAGCCGCCAGTTGACTCATGTGATACAGCTACTGTTACTTATACAGCTTCTGTGTTGCCTATTCTGCAAACCAATTGTTACAGCTGTCACAGCGGAGCGACTCCTTCAGGCAGTCTGGATTTGAGTGATTATGACCGTCTTGCTTTTGTTGCGCAAAATGGCAGTTTGTTAGGAAGTATCAGTCATGAGGCTGGCTATTCGCCTATGCCTCAGGGATTACCCAAGTTAAGTGATTGCGACATCACAACAATTGCTAAATGGGTTAATGACACCACATTTACTGACCCAGGAGGTGGCGGAGGAGGTGGCCAGGAATGTGATCCGGATACCGTTTATTTTCAAAATGATATTTTGCCCTTGCTCATGAGTTCGTGTGGCGTAACAGGCTGCCACGATCCGGGCACTGCTCAACACGGTGTAATACTAACCGATTATGCTTCCATCATGCAAACTGCAGATGTGAGGCCCGGCAATCCGGCAGACAGCGATCTTTATGAAGTGCTTACTGAGACAGATCCGGATAAAAGAATGCCACCGCCACCACGACAACCCCTTAATGCTGTGCAGATTGCAAAGATAGAAAAGTGGATTTTGCAAGGAGCCCAAAACAATGTTTGTGAAACTACAAATTGTGATACCGTTAATGTAACTTTTAGCGGACAAATATTTCCTATCATTCAAAATACCTGTTTTGGCTGTCATTCAGGCGCTAATCCCTCAGGAGGTTTATTACTGACTAATCACAGCCACGTTGCCTCAGCGGCAGCTTCCGGAAGACTCATGGGAAGTATCAGACACGAAAACGGCTACAGCCCCATGCCGCAAAACGGGGCACAATTAAATGAATGCGTAATTACCCAATTTGAAAAATGGATTGCCGATGGAACACCTGACAATTAATCTCAACAAACTTATTTTAGTATTTACTATCGGATTGCTGATCAGCTTAAGCTCTTGCTACAAAGACAATGAAGAAGAGCTGTATCCCGACAACGGGTCTAGCTGTAGCACTGAGAATGTAAGTTTTAGTCAAGTTATTGAACCGATTATCAACAATAATTGTGTCAGTTGCCACTCCGGAGTAGGAGCTTCGGGCGGTGTAAGGCTCGATGGCCACCAAAATATTGCAGATGCCGCCGTAAATGGACGCCTGCTGGGTGCTATCCGGCACGATGCTGGCTTTTCGGCCATGCCTAAGGGAGGTAAACTCACTGATTGTGAAATACAACAATTTGAAGCCTGGACAACACAAGGTGCTTTAAATAATTAAATGCCATAAGCTCATGAAAAACCTTTGGATAACGACCTTTATAGTAATTTTTAGTCTTAGCCTGCAAGCTCAAGACGATCTTTTTGATCTTTTTGCTGATGAAGAACCCGTGACTGAATATGCCTATGCCAGCTTTAAAGCAGGAAGAGTAGTTTATGGCCAATCGGTTGAAAACCCTGCCGAAGGCAATCTCATCTTCTTGATTCAGCATAATTTTGGTTCATTAAATTTGGGAGCTTATGAGCTATTTGGGCTCGATCAGGCAACCATCCGTCTTGGGCTGGAATACGGCATAAACGACTGGTTAGCTCTTGGCGTGGGGCGCAGCAGCTGGCAAAAAACCTATGATGGATTTGTAAAAGCCAAACTGTTGAGGCAAAGTACCGGAGCCAAAAACATGCCGGTTAGTGTTTCTTATTTAGGTGCTTTGGCTTTAAACAGCCTCCGGTGGCAGTTTCCGGATCGGAAAAACTATTTTAGCTCAAGGCTTTCGTACGTGAATCAGTTGCTGATAGCGCGCAAATTTAGCAGTGCTTTTACCCTGCAGCTCACGCCAACAGTAATACATAAAAACCTTGTTCCCACCAAAGCTGATAAAAATACCTCTTTTGCGCTTGGTGTAGGCGGCAGGTTAAAGCTGAGCCAGCGCGTTTCGTTCAATGCAGAGTATTTCTATTATCCTGACGACCAAACCACGCTGGATCGCACCAATGCGTTATCATTTGGTTTTGATATTGAAACCGGAGGCCATGTATTTCAATTGCATTTCTCGAATGCCCAAGCCATGTTCGATAGAGCTTATATCACCGAAACTGCCGGAAAATGGGGAAAAGGAGACATCTTTTTTGGATTTAATATTTCCAGAACCTTCGTATTGAAAAAACCGGAAGGATTTCGTTAGCCACTGAACATGAAACAAAATGCCGGGAAAACCCGGCACTTTGCTAACCAAAAACCAAAAATTTATTTACGAAAAGTGTTTGTTGCTTTGTTTTTTAAGGACATACACCACAAATGCCACCACCAACTTCCCAATCGGAAAGTACAATTTCGTCGTAATAATCCTGTGAAATAAACTGTGCATTATAGGTGATATCCCTGAACACGAGATGTGCGTTAAATGCACGCAGGTGATTACGTGAACCTTTACTCAGCTGAGTGATCACAAACGTAATATCCTCATTATCCACATCCTGTTCGAGGTGGGTTTGAAGATCTGCAATATCAAGGTCTTCTATCGTTGCGCCAACAATAATGGCCTCATTTACAGATGTGTTCCCCAGTGCAATAAGTTGATCATAGTATTCCTGAAGATCTGCATTTACAAATATGCCCGGCTGATGATCGGCGGCAGGATCTTCGATGTCATATTTTTGAAGCAGTGCCAAAATCATGCTGGTGTGAAAAGCTTCACTTTTTGAAATGTTGTTAAAAACAGGAATATTGTATTGCTCGTAAAGCGCAACATAAACATCATGCGCTAAAAATTCTTCTTCGCGCACAAATCTCAGCGTATTCAGCTCACTTTCTGAAATTGCTTCGGAAGGAAGACTATCGAGGTAGTTTGCAATACAATCTGGTAAGCCAGGAACATTGATGGAATCCAACGAGGCAGCCATCTGCTGATCAACAGATGAAATGTAATCATACTTTTCGATGGCATCCTGATCCGATTCAGCTTCATCTGCCATTGACTTTTCGCAGGAGCTACTCAGGGTAATTAACAATACTGCAATGGAAAACAGGCCAATCAGCCTTTTCAATTCTAATTTTTTCATATCATATATTTTTAAATGAACGATAAGGCAAAATTAGAGCAGGGATACCGCCAAGGCGTTACAGAATTTGATGAAAATTGTACGAAATTTAAAGCTTTGTAATTAAGCTTTATATATCTACACCAAGTATATAAGTAATCTCACTGAATAGTTTGTTTTACCTCGCCAGCCAAAGTGCGGGATCAACAATTTGACGGCCTTTCCAGAGTTCGAAATGAACCATGGTTTTCCCGGAGCTTTTGTCGGTATGGATTTGGCCAATAAGGTCTTTTGTTTTTACCTTGTCGCCGCGTTTTACGAATACATCGTCCAGGTTGGTGTAAACGGTAAAGTAATCGCCATGGCGGATAATAACAGCATTGTTGCTGGCGGTTATCGTATTAGTGCTCACAACAATGCCATCAAAAACAGCACGTGCCTGAGCTCCTTTTTGAGTAGTAATGTCGATACCATTATTTTTGATGGTAACCTTTTTAAGCACCGGATGAGGATGTGTACCATAGCGCGAAGCAATTATGCCACGCTCAGTGGGCCAGGGCAATTTGCCTTTGTTGCCAGCAAAGGCATTGGATAAGGTAAGTTCTTCGGGAGTGAGTTCCATCAGGCGGTCTTCGCGTGGAACTTTTTCTGTTTTCGATTCGCTGGCACGACGCACTTCTTCGGCAATGATGCGTTCGATAGTGCGCTGCAATTCCTGTGCCTCCCTTTCTTTTTGCTGAATAGTTTTGCGTAATTGCTTCTCCTTTTGTGCCAGCGTTTTCACACTTTGATCTACATTTTGCTGCTCAGTTTGTAAAACGATTTGCTCACGCCGTTCTTCATCCAAAAGCGTTTTTTGTCTTTGCTGTTCCTGATCGAGCAATTGCAGCTCTACCTTAATTTTTGTGTTGGTTTCTTCAATCTTTTTGATCTGATTCCTTCTGAATGCTGCATATTGCTGCAGGTATTTTAAGCGCTGAAAAGCTTGGTTAAAATCTTCGGCCGAGAACAAGAAAATCAGTTTATTATAACTTCCCCGGTTTTGATAGGCAATTTCTATCATGCGGGCATATTCCTGACGGAGGGCTTGGCGTTCCTTTTCGAGCCGCTCGATTTCGCGCGCGCTGCGGCTAATTTGCGATTCAACCTGTAAAAGCTGCTTTTGAATTGTTGCCAGCAGGTTAGCGCGCTTGCTGATTCTGGATCGTAGCACCAGCAATTGTTCAAAGGTCAACTCTTTGCTTTGGGTGGTTTCTTCGAGTAATTTATTCGTGTAGGCTATTTCCTGTTCGATGCGTTTTTTGTTGGCCTCCAGGTCTTTTACATTTTGCTGGGCAAGCAAAGAGAAGCTATTAACACCACTAAGATGCAATAGAAAAAGAAAAACCAAAGACCTGAAAAACGCTTTCATAGCGGATAAAATTAGCGTATTTTCGTGTATTTTGAAGGAATATTAAAAGGAAACTTCAAGGCTTCGTTTATGGTAATTCCGTTATATTGCAAGTTAATCTGCAATTTTTTATCGGCCTGAAGCATCATATCCAACAAACCGGGAACAAGTTGATCCTGAACAGCACTAAACCTGCTGTATCTGACTTCGAGCTGTTTATTTTCCTCGCCAAATTCTTTCAGGTTCACTTTAACGATTTTATAAGTATCCGGATTCAACCAAATATTTTGCACCAGGATATTTGGCGATTCCTCATCCTGAAGCAGTCTTTTCTTTTGTGCCCTGCGGGCTGCAGAAAGCCTATAATCCATGGCATCGATACCAGCCCTAAAATTGTCATCTTCGTAGTAAATCATGTCATTACCCAATAATAACGCCTGAAGTATGTCGAAATCTACTGTGGTTTGAAAAAAACTATTGATAAAGTCGTAATCTCCCTTAAAATAATTTTTGTCGATACGATTAATAAACCAGATTGAGTCCTGGGTAATCATCAGGCGAGCCACTTCGATGCCCAAGGCAGGAGAAAGCGACATCCATATCACACTGTCTTTTTGAATACGCAACTGTCCGCGCAGATCTGTTTTTGTTTTTTTATCATTAATCACCGTAAGGCCGCAGCGCGCACTAAACCAATCGAATTCCAGTTCGCTTGCTGCCATTTTTTCGAGTAAAAAACTTTCTCCCTGTTCTTTAAGTGGTTTTTTTATCAGCGCCCTTTTAGTTTTACACCCTTGCAAACCAACCAATGCTGCAAAAAAAATCAGGCTTAGGATTATTGGAAATCTATGTTTATTCATACAGCTTTTTATTCTCAATTTTCTGCTCGACATACTCGCTGGCTCCACCAATTTCTTTAGCGTTCTTCCACTGCTTAACGGCTTTTTCTACTTCACCTTGTTTAAATAAAATATCGCCATAATGTTCCAGTACTTCGCCACTGGGTTCGTCATCGTGTTTCAGTACCTTTTTTATCCAATACAAAGCATCTTCATAAGCTCCCAGTTTGTAAAAAACCCAGGCATATGTATCTAAATTAGAGGCATTTTCGGGATCAATATTTACGGCTTTTGCAGCCATTTTCAAGGCTTTGTCGAGCTGCTCGCCGCGTATTGCAAGATGATAGGCATAATTATTCAGCGCTACTGAATTTTCAGGATTTATTTCGAGGGTTTTGTCGTAATATTTAAATGATTCCTGGTCATTTCCAAGTTCGTGATAGGCTTCGGCAAGGTAGTTGTAAAACTCGCCCTTTAATGCATCATTCCCAAAAACCAGCTTGCGTCCTGTTTCAAGCAACTGCTTTGCTCGCTCAAAATCTTTCAGATCGAAATAGCCAAATGCAGCAAAAAGATAGGGCAAAGGTTGCTCGGGAAAAAGCTGCAAAGCCCTTTCGGCAGTTCGTATCAATTGAGGGAAATCTTTCAAGTTAAGTTCGGCAAACAGCAACCCTTCCCAAGGCCTGTAAAAACTTGAATCAATCGCCAGGCTACTGCGGTAATTTTTTGCTGCTTTTTTGAAGTCCTTTTTATCCTGATGCACTTCAGCAAGTAACAGGTAGCCATATCCTTGATCTGGATGTGTTTCAACAAGCGTTTCACCAATCCGAAGGGCTTGATTCAAGAGCGTTTCTTCAGGCAAATCGAGCCTTCCCCAGTAAGGAACTACCTGCATCTTGGTTTGGATGTCGAGCGATGGATTTCCGAGTGCCAATAAAAGCTCTTCAAAGGCTTCGTTATACTTTTTATCCTCGAGATAAAACTCAAAAAGCGAGACGTGTACATAAGGATCGTCGGGATCGAGTTGCTTAATATTGTGGTATGTTTCCTGTGCTTTTTTTCGATCATTGTTTTTTAAATACAACTCAGCCAACATGGCTTGATAGCGTACTTCGAAAGGATAAGCAGCAGCCAGTTTTTCAATCTCTTCAACGGCTTTTTTGGACTTGTTTTGCAGCATATAAATCTGTTGCTTTTGAATGCTCAACATTTCATTTACGCCAATTTGCTTTTCGATCTGGTTAAAAACAGTGAGGGCATCATCATATCGTTCGAGCAAAAGCAGCGCCGATGACAATTCGCCAAAATAATCAGTATTGTCAGGGTCATTTTGCAGTAATTGCCTAAAAATATTAGCATAGGCCTCATAATCACCCTTAACTTTATAAATCTGCGCCAAGCGGATTTTGTACCAGCTGTTTTGCTCATCTAATTCAACAGCTCTTTCCATCAACTTGTTTGCCCTGTCGAGTCTGCCTTCGCGGGCATAAAGCTCGCTGAGCTCATACATGCTGGCATGATCTGATGAATCTGCCTGAAGAGCCTGTTCAAAAAGCTCAAGTGCTTTTTGGTAGTTTCCAGCGATTCGGGCTTTTAGTCCGTCTGCAAAAAAAATGGCGTTCTTCCGCTCCGATTTCACTCTGATTAGTGAATCCGGCCTTATATCCTGCGAAAATAGTGGCATTCCAAAGAACCAAACAAGCACCAAAACGGTATATACAAACCGGTTTTGAATCGTCATAAGCAATAATTTTAATCTTCCAGCTGATTGTAATCGCCAAGGCTTAAACTCCGGGCCGAAGCTTTTAGGCTGGCATAACTACCAATCATACTATTTTCGATAATTTGATTTTCGATATGGCTATTGTTTTGGATAATGCTGTTACGAATCACTGCATTTCTGATAATGGTTTTAGCACCAACAGAAACGTGCGGGCCAACAACAGCATTTTGAATCACAGCGCCTTTGCCAATAAAACAAGGCTCAATGATAATGGCCTCATCCATATCAGCCTGATCATGTATGAGTTGCTCATTATCTGCAACTAATTCAAGCACCCGCTGATTGGTAGCAACGGTAGCATCTTTATTACCACAATCGAGCCATTCGGTTACTGTTTCGGTGTGAAAAGCCATGCCTGCTTTCATCATATTTTGCAGACCATCGGTTATGCCATATTCGCCACCGGTAGTGATTTTTTTATCCAGTAAAAATTGGAGTTGCTCGCGCAAATATGCCCCATCTTTAAAAAAATAAATACCGATAATAGCCAAATCGGAAACAAATTCGGAAGGTTTTTCATAGAACCCTTCGATGCTGTTGTCGGGATTGAGCTTTACCACACCAAACTGTTCAGGATTTTCAACGCGATTCACCCAGATAATGCCATCTTTATTACTATCCAGTTTAAAATCGGCTTTGAAAAGCGTATCAGCGTAAGCTACAACTACTTTTCCCTGAAGTGCCTCACTGGCGCACAAAATAGCATGTGCAGTACCCAGCGCTTCCAATTGGTAATGAATACTTCCTTTTGCACCAATGGAATCGGCAATGTCCAGGAGTCCTTTTTCGGTTTCTTTTCCAAAATCGCCAACCACAAAGGCAATTTGTTCAATTTTTTGATCTACCACACGAGCAATATCTTCAACAAGACGCTGAATGATAGGCTTTCCGGCAACCGGAATCATGGGCTTGGGAGTGGTGAGTGTGTGTGGCCGCATGCGTTTTCCCATTCCGGCCATAGGGATGATGATATTCATTTTTTCTAATTTGTTGTTTCCAGTTTCTTTATTTTCCTGTGTGCCCAAAACCGCCAGCTCCGCGATTGGTTTCACTGAGTTTTTCGACCACTTTCCATTGAGCATTTTCATGCCGGGCAATCACCATTTGTGCTATGCGTTCGCCATCATTTATAGTAAAAACCTGATCGGAAAGGTTGACCAAAATTACTTTTATCTCACCTCGGTAGTCGGCATCAATAGTTCCGGGTGTGTTTAGTAGGGTTAGGCCGTGCTTGATGGCTAAGCCGCTTCGAGGCCTGAGTTGGGCTTCAAAACCAATAGGCAACTCAATAAATAATCCGGTTGGAATAAGTGCTCGTTGCAAAGAAGCCAGTATAAGCGGTTCATCCAGATTGGCACGTAAGTCCATTCCGGCCGAGGCCTCCGTTTCGTAGGCAGGCAAGGGATGTTTAGAGTGATTTACAATTGATATTTCCATAAAATATTTACAGCTTTTATTGGGCAGCCGCAAAAATAAGGATTATTCGGGCGATGGCTTCCGTTAAAAAAGTAAAAATCAGGAAATTCTCTGAGTAGCTCGAAAACCTTTATGCTCCAACAAAACGGCTACTGTCACGAAAACCGCCAAAAGCATTGCGTTGAACAACAAACGGATAAGCAATTCATCGGGATGAACGGCAACGGAGATAAAATAAAGCCCAAGCGCCAAAATGAGGTAAAAAAGGAAACGATTTATTTTGTAAGGAATCGGATAAACTTTTTTGCCCCAGAAATAAGAAATGATCATCATGGTTGAATAGCATGCCAGATGTGCCCATGCAGCTCCGGTATAGCCCATAACCGGAATCAGAAGGATGTTGGCTATTAGCGTTATAGTGGCGCCAATTAGCGCAATTACTGCCCCATTTCGGGTTCGATCGGTAAGTTTGTACCAAACAGAAAGATTAAAAAACACCCCATAAAAAAGATTGGCGATCAATACAATCGGAACGATATTCAGTCCTGATCGGAATTCAGCTCCAAGAAAATATTGAAACACATCAATAAACAAGGTAATACCAAGAAAAATCAATAATCCACTGATCACAAAATAGTTCAACACTTTAGCGAAAAGCTCTGAGCTGTCATTTTTTTCTGCCTCAGCAAAAAAGAAAGGCTCAGCAGCAAAGCGGAACATCTGGATAAAGAGTGTCATCAATACACCCAGTTTGTAGTTTGCTCCATAAATACCAAGCTGTGCCATGGCTGTCTCCCGATTGGGCAATAGGTATTTCAGCAAGATTTTGTCAATCACTTCGTTCACCATGCCAGCCAAGCCCACCACCAAAACAGGCAAAGCATAGTTAAGCATAGGTTTGATCAAACTACTGTCCCAGCTATACGAAAACCTTTTCAGCTGTGGCCATAGCAGCACCAAACTCAACAGGCTGGCCATCAGATTTGCAACAAAGACCCAAATTAATAAACTGACATTATTTCCAAAAATATCTGATGCAAAGCGCATTGACCATGCTGGTATAAGCACAATAAAAAGGACATTCAATCCAATATTCAGACTAACATTCAAAATACGGATTGTAGCAAAGCGACGGGCTTTGTTTTGTTTGCGAAGCAAGGCAAAAGGAATAGCTGTAATGGCATCGAGGGCAACAATCAGCCCGACAAAAACGATGTATTCCGAATTTCCGGAATACTGTATTAGACTGGCCACTGGCTCATAAAAAAAGATTAGGAGCCCGATAAATACGGCTGAAGTAGTGAATATAGCTGATAAAGCCGCATTAAAAACCTTGCTGGTATCCGCTTTTTGTGCGTATCGAAAAAAAGCTGTTTCCATGCCATAGGTAAGCAATACCAGCAAAAAAGCAACATAAGCATACAGCTCTGTCATCTGCCCGTAATGCGCATCAGAAAGCACTCGGGTATAGAATGGCACCAACATATAATTGAGCAGGCGCGGGATGATTGTTCCCATACCATACACTGCTGTTTGCCCTGCCAGGCTTTTTATTGGGTTTGTTGCCATTGTGGTTAGCAAAGTTAGCTTATCTCACCATGTAGGCAAATATTTTTGGTGGAATGAATCGCGTGAAAGATATTTTAAACAAAATTGTAGCAGCTGTAATGCTTAATTACATCATATTTACGCGAAATCAATCAGGATTTCACTAAAGGCAACACTACTTCAAAGCATGTTCCAGAACCTATTTTACTTGTGAAGGTTACCCTACCTCCAGCTGATTCTATTATCTGACGCACGATTGATAATCCAAGACCCATTCCACTTGATTTCGTTGTGAAATTAGGCGTAAACAGCTTATTCTGTTCCTCTTGCGTCATCCCTTTGCCATTATCATTCACCATTACCTTTGCTTCCGTTTCTGTACGTGAAAATGTAATACGAATTTTCCCGTCGGGTTTGTTTCCAATAGCCTGAACAGCATTTTTGAACAGGTTTCCAAAAGCACGCCCTATGTTTTTTTTGTCGGCATAAATCCAGAAACCAGCTTCATCATCAGCCTGGATATCAATCATTACATTTGACTTACCACTGTAGAGCAGAGCAGTACGTTTGATAAGATCAGTCAGGTTAAAAGTTTCAGGTTTGTTTACAGGCATGCGGGCGAAATCAGAAAACGCCGATGCAATGGTAGCTAGCGTATCAATTTGTTCAATAAGCGTGCTGGTAGTCCGCTGGATTTTTTGTTCGATATCCGGATCGCGGTCATCCCATGATCGTTTCAGATGCTGCACGCTGAGGCGCATGGGAGTTAGTGGGTTTTTGATCTCGTGAGCAACCTGACGAGCCATTTCGCGCCAGGCAGTTTCCCGCTCAGAACGTGCAAGCAACTCAGCACTACGTTCCAATTCCATAATCAACTGATTGTATTGATTTACAAGCTGACCTATTTCGTCCTGACTGCGCCATTCGATGGGCTCATTAGCCTGATCAAAGCGAATGGCCTTCATCTTGGATTGCAACAGCAACAATGGCTTAGTTAATCGACCTGATAGGAACAACACAACAAAAGCTGAAATACCACTCAGCAAAATGAAAATATTCATGTAGGTGAGGACAAATGTTGAAATTTCTGTCCTCAGTTCCGATTCGCGTGCAAAATATGGTAAGTTCACGAAGGCAATTGTTTCACCATTTGCATTTTGAAACGGCACATAAGAAGAATAATATGAGCCCTGCCCTATCTCTTCCTGATGCAAAAACAAATACGATTTACCGCTTCGAAGTGCGGCATATGCATCGGAGTTCATTTTCTCAGAAATAAGTTGCCGATGAAATATTTCGGGTCTTGAGCTGGCCAACAAATCGCCCCGGAGGTTGTAGAGATTAATATCAGAGAAAAATACCTTTGAAAATTTAGTCAATATCTGATGGAGATATTCTCGTATTTCCTTTGAATTTATATCATCACTTTGTAATTTGTGTTCAAGCTCTATTAATATAGACTGGGTTCGTTCGGAAAGAAAATCATCTGATTTCTGTTGATAGATATCCCGAATATAAAAAGCAGAAATCAACCCTATAATAAAGAAAGAAATCACCAATGCGCTGAGATTAAATAGCTGTAATTTGCTTCTGAAATTGAGCGTTTTTATATAAGAAAAAGGATGCAGAAGCAACTGCTTATTAAAGAGCAGACTAAGCAAACTAAGTACAATAATAAAATAAGAAAAGGGTGCAATAATATCGATAAACCTCTTGGCAGGTTTGCTAACTACAAGACCGGATCCTGAGGACATTTCCAGAAAATAATGCCTAAATCCATTTTCATTCGTAAAATCTCCATTAACGAAACTAATCTGATCAATTTCGAGGGGATAAACATATTTACCAAATTTATATACCAGTTTTCTATTTGAATACGTAGCAAACGAATAATCCGAAAATAGCCCTGTGAGGTTATTTTCCTGTTCAACTAACAATTCCGGATAGCCAAGCCCTTCAGGAAAATATTTGAAATAATATTCAATAAAAATATAAAACTGCTGCCCATATTCATTGGGCTTCAAAGGCAAAATAGCCAAATAATAGGCTCCGATAAGGTTGTCCTGTATATAATACAGATTCGGGTTTTGATCAGAAACAAGACCTTTTTCCTGACTCAAAGCCATAAAATAGGTTTTGCAATTAGAAACATAATCCCCGGGTTGAATGAGAAGCTCGTCCCAATTATCACATAATGTAATACTTATATTATATTTTGAAAAATAATCATGATTGTAATTATCTGTGATGTATTGGTTTATCGAATCAGCTTCAAGCTCTTCAAAATCATGTCTATAAACCAACTCATTTAATATTGAATCCTGATCTATTTCTCTGAATATTGAATTAAATACAAACTCTAGCATTGGATCTGATTCTACATTCAACTGCATGGCCACAAGTTGTTGTTCGTTTTCAGATTTTCTGAGATTTTCCGCAAAAAATAGCCAGGTAAGTATTAAAGAAAATAGAACCAATGACAATAAACTTAAATTTGGCCTACCTTTCATCTCGTTCTTTATATTTATAAATAAAACAATAAATAAAAGGAGCGCAAACATGTCAGAAAGCCATAGTGAAGCCTCAAGATTTAAAAACATTAATTGTTTGATTGCCAGCAACAATATAAGAAGTAAAAATGAAAGTCCAATCCTATCCTTCGGAAGAAATAATATCGCAAACAAATGGTTAAAGATTGTGTTTACAATCAAAGCCAGCAAACTAATTAACAATAATAAAATATAACTTTGAAGGTTCAATTCATAAAATTCATGAAAAGAAAGGGGAATTTGCGACTCAAAAATCAATTGAGAAATTAAAAAATAAAATGTAAAAAATAAAATCAAAAAGACAAATACCAGTAATACAGTGCGTAACAACTGCGGTAGCGTCTTAATTAGCTTTGGACTGTATGTCTTAAATATCCAGCTAATTAAAAGCAATTGAATTATCCCAAAGACTGCATCTCCTATGCTAATTTCCCATAATAAAATATTTATGTGTTTTGAACCAAAAAGCTGAGTGTTAGCTAAAGCGCTAAAACCAATAGTCAAATAATAAAACCCGAATCCAACAATAATTACAACTAAACCAAAACCGAACTTAATGCCTGGATTTTTCATTATTGACATTAAATTACTGGCAAAAAAAACCAGATATACGAGCGATAAGTATAAGAACAAACTAACAATAAATAAAATAAACGCCTGATTATTGCTCAGTGCAAATTCTTTAACGATTTCATATTTAAGGTTTTCGGAAGACATGCCCGGCATTATGGGCTTTTCCAGATCAATTGTTATAACAACATTTTCATTAAAAATATCACCTACAAAATGTGGACTAAGAAATTGATTATTAATAGCATAAGATTTATAAATTGGGATTAAAAGCACTGCCCATCTATTACTGATCGTGTCCGTTTGAATTGAAGAAAAACTGAGATATTGGTAAATACCATCCGATAACTTTACAAAACCCGAGCTATCTTCTTCAAAAATTAGTGACACTAAAATATTAGGTAACGCATTATTCGAGGACCAATACACCAAACTTGTATCCTGATAGCAAAATAAACACACTTCAGGAATGCGATTCAACTGCTTGCTAATGCAATCAAAACATAGATCCTTCTGCTTAAATTCGTCGAATTGATTGATTGTACTTTTCGCAGAAATCAGCTTTTCACCATTATGCTTTAATGTCTCCTCAAGCTTAGAAACTAAAACTTCCTCCTTATTCGATTGTATAAAAAGAAAATTCAATCCCATGAAGGAAAATAAAATTGCCAAAACCAGACCAAAAATCAGAATAGACTTTTTCATGTAGTAAATACAAAAGAGACCTCAACTACAAAAACAGCACCAAAAGATAAAATTACAGAAAATATTTGAACGCTTCAGGTTAAATCTAAGGCGTTTTCTCACCTAAGGTAAAGATTGCTATAAAAACAACAAAAAAACAGCATAAAGCGCTTAAAATTACCCCAGAAACCAAACAACAAAAGTATTTTTTTTGACTTCTTACAATCTTATAGACTTGATTGATAGATGCTTAACAAGTTTACACCTTAGTAGTTGGTGTATATCACTTTGACTATCAATAATTTATACATTCTTTGATTTGAAACAATAAATTAAACTGGAATACTGCCCATTTAAGCCAGCTTTAAAATTTGAAATCAAACCAATCAGTAGTGCATTTAGCAGAGGGAAAGTGCTCTTTTTGTATTGTTCACTTAAAAGGGCAACATAAAATGCATCCCATCTCATTGGTATCTGTTTAAACTTTTCCATTTTATGTTTCTCAAGCAGACCCTCGACACTCTCAGGAACAAAATGCCACAAATGACGTGGCACATCCCAGGCAGCCCAAAACTTATTGTAATATTTCGCGTCAAATGAGTCTTTATTAGGTAAAGCCAGAATAAGTCTTCCATTCGGTTTTAGAACACGAAGCAGTTCTGATATCAATTCATCAGGAGCATACACATGCTCCAACACATGAAATAATGTGATCAGATCAAAATGATTATCCGGAAAACGCATTAAACCTTCATTATCTAAAATCTCACTCCTAAGTTTTTTAGAAGCGATGTCTCTTGCTTTTACATTAGGTTCAATGCCATGAACAGACCAGCCTTTAGCTTGTGCATGTATTAAAAAATCACCAATACCACATCCAAAATCCAAAAGCTTCCCAGGCAACATCCCCTTGGTTACTTGGTTGTACTTTGTATTAATATTAATAGATTTTATTTTTCTATACAAGAACGGAATAAATCCCTTTTTTTCATCAGAATGACTATAGTATTTTTCGGATGAATAATACTGTTGCATTTCAGTCGCCGCAGGTATTTGATTTGTAAATGAAATATTGCAATCATTACAATGCAAAATCTCAAAATCCTCCTGACTTAAAAAATAATCTTTCAGTCCTAGTTCAAACGCTATATGTTCAGAATTACAGACTGGGCATTTCGTTGACATAATCGAATGTTTCACGTGGAACAAACCGCTATCTACCTAAGTAAATGGCAAGTACGGAAATATCTGCCGGAGACACTCCACTAATCCTACTTGCCTGGCCGAGTGTTTCGGGTTTTATCAAATTCAATTTTTCTCGTGCTTCGTACGACAGTGATTTAAGCTGATGGTAATCAAACTCTGAATTAAGTTTAACATGCTCAAGCCGCATAAGCTTGTCAGCTAGTTCTTTTTCCTTATCGATATAACCTTTGTATTTGACCAAGACTTCAGCAGCTTCAATTTCATCTTGCCTGAAGTTGTATCTATTCTTGATATCGGTAAACAGATTTTCATTGTTTTTTATGAGTCCATGCAATTCCACCTGAGGACGTAAAAGAACATTGGAAAGTTTAATTTGTTGGGTTAAGGGTGAAGTTCCTTGCGTTTCAAGAAATGTATTAATTTCATCAGGCGCTACACCCGTTTTTTCCAAATAACTGATAAGCGCCAGAATACGCTCCTGTTTCTGCCTAAATTTTTGATACCTTTCTAACGTAGCTAAACCCATTTTATAGCTTTTCTCCGTAAGTCTGGCATCAGCATTGTCTTGCCGTAGTAAGATGCGATATTCAGCGCGACTTGTAAACATACGATAAGGCTCATCAACACCCTTCGTTATCAAATCATCGATTAAAACACCGATGTAAGCTTCAGACCGCTTCAATATTAAAGGTTCGTTATCTACGGCCTTGTTATGTGCATTAATTCCAGCAATAATTCCTTGAGCAGCTGCCTCCTCATAACCAGTTGTGCCGTTAATCTGCCCTGCGAAAAACAAACCTTTCACAAGTTTTGTTTCTAAATTATGTTGCAACTGTTCAGGAGGGAAAAAATCATACTCGATTGCATACCCAGGCCTGAAAATTTTTGCATTTTCAAAACCTTCAATTTCTCTTAAGGCTTTAAACTGGACATCTTCTGGCAAAGAGGAACTAAACCCATTGATATAATATTCAATGGTATGCCATCCTTCTGGTTCTACAAAAAGTTGATGAGCATCTTTATCAGAAAAACGCTCCACTTTGTCTTCAATACTCGGACAATATCTCGGCCCAACGCCTCCTATTCTTCCGTTAAACATTGGTGAGAACTGAAAGCCCGTTTTTAGCGTATCATGGACTTTACGACTGGTATAGGCCATATAACAACTACGCTGTTTCTTAAGATTGGCCTTTTCCACGTAAGAAAATCCCGTAACCACCTCATCTCCTTTCTGTTCAGCTAATCGGCTAAAATCGATTGTTCTGCCGTCAACTCTCACAGGAGTGCCTGTTTTCAATCTGTCGGCACGAAAACCAAACTCGATCAGTTGCTCTGTAAGACCTTGACTTGCCCTGTCGCCCATACGACCACCGCCAAAAGATTTTTCGCCAATATGAATCTTTCCATTCAAAAAAGTGCCATTTGTCAATATAACATTATTCGCTTCTATCGTTTGCCCCATTGAAGTTTTCACGCCTTGGATACGATTATCTTTTACGATTAATCCTACGACCATATCCTGCCAAAAATCAAGATTTGGTGTTTGCTCAAGCATACGCCTCCATTCAAGCGAAAAGAGCATCCTGTCACTTTGAGCTCGAGGACTCCACATGGCTGGACCTTTTGACTTATTCAGCATCCTAAACTGAATCATTGTACGATCTGTTACTAAGCCCGAATATCCACCTAAAGCATCTATTTCTCGAACAATTTGCCCCTTAGCAATACCACCCATAGCCGGATTACAAGACATCTGCGCGATAGTTTGTAAATTCATCGTGATCAACAGAACCTTGCTGCCCATATTTGCAGCAGCAGCTGCAGCTTCTGAACCAGCATGACCAGCACCAACAACAATTACATCGTATTTTTCGAAAAGCATTTTGAGTTTTGTTAGCTTTAATGTTTCACGTGAAACATTTATTTAAGTCACTATTATTTAGTTATTAGAGCGCAAAGATAGACTAATTCGTTCGCGATCGCGCATTTCCTCTTTCCCGTCAACAGAATTATCATCAAAGCCAATCAAATGAAGGATACCATGTATCAGTACACGGTGCAGTTCCAACTCGTAATCATTACCTAAAAATTTTGCATTATCTAAAACACGCTCAATGCTAATGAAAATTTCACCTGAAATAATATTATCATTTATACTCTTATTGAATGTAATAATATCAGTATAATAGTCGTGATTTAAAAACCGCTGATTTATCTTTAAGAGGCTGTCGTCCGAACAAAACAAAAAATAAATCTCACCGATCCTTTTATTATAGCCTTGTAAAACTTTATCGATCCAGATTCGGGTTTCTGAATTTAGGCAAACAGGTACATCATAATCATAACGCTCAAACCTAATCATGAAATCTATATGTTATTACACTGGCCTTTTTTAAATACTTTTTCAACGTAACTATCCTATCAGAACTCAATTGCCTATTTAAAGCATTTCCATCAAATATACAGATAAACGAATTGTTTTGCTCGTCCATCTTAAAACTATCACAGAGATAAACCAATTTATTTCTCAAATAACCAGAATCATCTATTACAGACTTTAAATGCTTAAAGGAATCCATGTCTAAGTAAAAATTTAGCACTGTTCCTTTTTCGTTAATTTGCATTTCAATTACACTCTTAACACTTTTTTGTGTTTGAAATATCTCTTTAACTATTTCATATCCAATTACTTGACACGTTGCCATCAGATTTTCATCCTTTAGATCTTTTAATAAATCAAACGTTAAATTTTCAAAGACCCTAACAGCTGAAAATAAATCCCCTGTCTCTGATGATAGGCTAATTTTGTCTGATATCGCGTTTTTTAAAGAAATATGCATTACTACGCTCCTTATAAAATGGTTTGAGTTCTATTGATTGTAACTTGAGTAAATCAAGCTGTTCCTTTAACCTCCTTTTGTACGTGAGTTCTTCAATAAAGTTACTAAAATTTTCTCCTTTAAATTCATTTGACTCTCTTTTCTCTTCTTTTTCCCGTTTTTCTTCACTCTTTTCAGATTCCAGCATGCGGCTTACGATTTCCTTTTGCCTTTGAATCAATCGCTGGTCAATTTGTTTATTAACAAGTTGTTCTTCTAGTTTTTCCATCTCCTCTATCATTTCATTAAATCCTTCCTCGTCTAATCTTCCCTCAGCTTTTAAGCCATTTAAAAAATCTTTCATTTGTTTGCGTATAGCTTCCTGTTGCGCCGCCATTCTTGCTAACTGCTCACTCATAGATTGTTTACCTTTGCCTTGCTGTTCGCCTTCTTCTTTACCTCCCTCCTGCTTTTTTCGCATCTCCTCCAGGGCTTTACCCAATGCTTCCTGCATTTCCCGCATATTTTGCATCTGTTGCTTACCTGAAGATTGTTGGCCTGGTTTGGGTTGCCCCTGTGCATTCATAGGACTGGGCATTCCCATGCTATTTTGCATATTCTCAAGAGATTCGGCAAGCATTAAAGCCAAATTATTCATAGCCATAAAAGCATACTGTTGCTCACTCACACCCTGACTAATGCGTCCATCCTTAAGAACTTCAAGGGCATTCTTTATCCTAAATTGAATCTTATTGATTTCGTCAAAAATGAAAGTTTCAATCATAGGCTGTCTTTTGGCCAATGCTTTAAGGGAGTCTTCAACGATCTTGAAATTTGATGTCAACTCATTCTGCTTTCTTATCAACTGAGGCCTTGATGGATCGTCCCTGTTCAACTCCGAGAACTGTTTCATCAATTCTTCCTGATCAATAGAACTTCGTACCACATTTTCGAGCAATATTCTCATAGTATGTGCATCTTCCATTTGTTGCTGCATCATACTTGCTTGCATGGACAATTGAAGCATATTGGCCATCTTCTTCATCTTTTCACCAGCCGATTTTTTCATTTGTTTGCTCTGGTTCATTTGCTGCTGCTGCTCTTGTTCCATACTTTCTTGCAGGTCTTCTTCGACAGATTCCTCTATCTGCTGTGTGTCATCAAATTGAATAGGTTTTTCCAATTGATCATTCATCTTCTGAATAGAATCAAGCTTTTGTTGCAAGTTCTTGAACTCTGACTTTGCTTCGTTTGCACTTTTTTGTTCGGTTGAATCTGTATCCTCTTTTTCTTCTGTTAATTCATCACCCAACTTTTCTAAAGATTTGATCAGATCTGTCATTTCTTTTTCAACCTTCAACTGTTTTAGCAAATTCAGATTGCGATCCAACAAATCTTCCATTTTTTGGTTATCATTTTTCAAATCCTGAAGCATTTTTTGCATCTGATCTTTATTAAGCTCTTCCATCAGTTTCTGAATCTCCTCCATCACTTCTTTCATCTCATCGCTAAACACTTCATCGAAAAGTTGCTGAATTTCTTCTTGTTTTTTTAACAGCTTCTCATCTGTTAGCTTATTCTCCTCCTCAAACTTTAATTGCTTATTTTGTTCTTCCTGAAGCGATTCGAATTTTTCTTCCAATTGTTTCTGTCGTTCAAAAAGATCTTCAAGCTTTTGCTTATCAGACCAATCTGGCTGCTGCTTCGTAGCCAAATCACGCAATAGTTTCTCAAGCTCTTCATGCACATCAGCCGCTTCATCTAGAGCCCGATCCATTTCGTTCAACAAGTTATTCTCACGGCTATCAGCAATAGAATCAAGTGCCTCCATACCTGGAATTTGAAGCGAGAAAGTTGGAGTTTTTCGGTATTTTGAGCCATTTACACCATCATTATCCCACACCTGAAAAAATGCCTCAATATTATCGCCAGGGATCAAATTAAAACTATCTGATTCAAAAAGATAATAAAAATTCTGTCGTGAATTTCTCTGCAAGGGTAGATCGATATAAAACGGTTTGGACTTTTCCTCGTTTCCATCACCCATAATCTGATATACCATTGCCAGCCTTTTAAAACCATAATCATCAGCAACCGCTCCGGAAAAATAAAACTGCCTGCCAAGTTCTTCTGTAACCATTTCTGCCACAATTTCCGGGTAGGCATCTGGTATCATTTGTATTTTAAGAGGAAAACGATCGCCCGCACTAGTAAAAGCATTTGAAGATTCTACTGTTAAATCATAACTTTCATTCAGATAAATTTCATAAAGCCATTCATTACCAATGATTTCATCCGGCCTAAAAACTGAATCCTGCGCCGACATAAAGAGACTATCTGTATCTCTGGTGAAAAAACTCAGAGATATATTACTTCCTTCAGGAACAAAAAAGTCAGTTTTTTCACTCACCTCAAAATTTGCTGCTCCAGTATATTTGGGCGGCTTCACTGCAGCTTCATAAGCTAATATAACAGGTCGTGGAAAAACTTCCAAAGTCAATGAATGGCTTTGGTAATCGCCTCCTTCAATAAAAAACTGAATACTTTTTCCAGGTTTTTTAAACACATAAAAAAAAGTAGTTGCGTTTACTCTTTTCATCAATTGACTCCCTCCCTGAATCTTAAGGTAAAATTCAGTAGGAACCTCCACTCCTATTGTTTTAATTACCATCTCATAATCTGTGTTTTGCATGGTTTTCAACGATTCCTCATCAGGCAGAGAGACAGTAAATGGCAACGGTTTCAAAAAGGTTTGATTATACCTGACGATTCTGTTTCCAGCATCATTAAACACAGCAGGATTCCAGATCAAAATAAAAAGAAATACAAGTAAAAGCAAAGCACTGGAGAACAAAACATTTTTGGAAGGTCGCAATGAAACTGCCTTTCTGAATTGATATACGCCTAAACTTGCCATTCGCTGCTCAATAGCTGCTTCAAGCAAAGGATCACTTCCGGCATTAGCAGCACTTTCCTGCAGTTGTAAAGTATTGAGAAGCCTGTCTTCAATTTCAGCAAAATGCTTCCCAATCAATCGTGCAGCTTCAGCAGCAGACATCTGCCTGCGATAAGTAAACAAGTGAAATAGCGGTAAGAGTATGTAATTTACAGCGATAAAACCAGCACCACCAACATAAATCCAAAAAAGTATCATTCTTCCGGATGTGGGCAGCCAAAGCAAAAACTCAAGCCCATGAACGCCAAGCATGAGTAAAATCAATAAAATAACCCCAAGCAAGAGCCCTTTTATCAATCGGTTAAGATAAAACCGCCTGATAAAGTCCCGTATTTTTTCAATCAATTGTTTATTTCCAACACTCATTGCTAAAAATTTTACCTTAATGAAGCTCATTTTGCAAATGATGCTTAATTTAGCCAGCAAATATACATATAACCAAACGGTATGCATTTACCAAATACACCTGATCTCATGAAACAGATTTTGCTTTCTACGTTTTTCATCTTTATCTTCATTGCTCTTGGCGCCCAAACTAATGAACTGCATCAGCACGACAGATATTGCCGGCATTATCCACAACCGCAAGAGACTCCTTCATTCGCCTACCGTAACGACTGGCAAAGCGATCTTGTTCATGATTACGATGTTACTTTTTATTTTTTAGACCTGGAAGTTTCAAGCACCTCGATTAATGTTGGAGGTACAGTTGAAATCCATGGAACTGTTGTTGCTGAGGAAATGACTGTGTTTGCATTTGAACTAAATGCATCATTATCGCTAGAAGAAGTTGTATTTAATGGCACAACTGTTGAGGACTGGACATGGGAAGGCGACAACGTTTTAGTGGAGGTTCCCGCTTTACAACAAGGGGAATCATTTGTTGCACAGATCATCTATGGCGGAACACCTCCAACAGGTGGATTCTTTTCGGGCATTACCAACGATTACTCCAACACCTACCAAAAAAATGTTACCTGGACACTTTCCGAACCTTTTGCGGCTAAAGACTGGTGGCCTAACAAACAAGTTCTGACTGACAAAGCTGATTCTGTTTGGGTTTTTCTAACAACCACTTCCAGCGAAATGGCTGGATCACAAGGCTTGCTAACAAATATTACTGATCTGGGCAACAACCAATTACGCTACGAATGGAAATCAAATTATCCAACCGCATACTACCTTATTTCCTTTGCAGTATCTGATTATCAAGAATATAACATTTATGCCAAACCAGCAGCTCTGGAAAACGATAGTATTTTGGTGCAAAACTTCGTTTACAACCATCCTGATTACCTTCCCAACCAGCAATCCAATATTGATGCTGTGGTTCCGATGATCGAACTATTTTCAGATTTATATATCCTATACCCTTTTCAAGAAGAAAAATATGGACATTGTATCACACAACTTGGTGGTGGCATGGAACACCAAACAATGACAACGATAGGAGGTTTTTCTTTTAATCTTGTGGCTCACGAACTGGGACATATGTGGTTTGGCGATAATGTTACCTGCGCCACCTGGAGCGATATCTGGATCAACGAAGGTTTTGCCACCTACAGTAATTACCTGGCACAGGAAATGCTAAATGGATGGAATTCAGGCCAAAACTTTATGATTGGAACACAAAATAATGTGATGTCGTCGCCGGGAGGAAGCGTTTATATTCCGACTTCAGAAATAAGTCCGGATAATATCTGGCGTATTTTCAGCGGAAGACTTTCCTACGACAAAGGAGCTTCCATTATTCATTTACTTCGTCACGAAGTGAATAACGATGAGCTTTTCTTCAACATCATGAATACTTTCCAAATTGCATTTAAAGACAGCACTGCAACTGGCGATGATTTTCGCATGATCGCCGAAGAAGTGACCGGAATGGATTTGGAACAGTTCTTTGCACAATGGTATTATGGCGAAGGCTATCCAAAATACGACATTGAATGGTATATGTTTGATGGTATGTTCAATATGTATGTAACCCAATCGGGTTCATCCATTACGCCTTTGTTTGAAATGACTATGGACTACAAGCTTACTTTTTCTGATAACAGCGATACAACTATCAAGCTTTATCAGGAAAACAATATGGAACATTACGCCATTGATTTTAACAAAGAGGTTGTAAACATCCAGGTAGATCCCGATAACTGGACTTTTGAACGCGTAAATACCTTAATTGTAGGAAACCCGGAAAGTATAAATCAACACTACTTTAGTGTATTTCCCAATCCCGCTAATGATCAAATTAACCTCGCATTCACTGATGATCAAATCCGGGAAATAAGCATTTCCGATGCTTCGGGCAAAACACTCAGGAATGTTAAGGTAAGCGGATTTAATTATATCATGGATATCAGCGAACTTCCAGCAGGCATTTATTTTATATCTGTTAACAATAAATTTGGAAAGACGGTAAAAAAACTTATCAAATAGCACGTTGGTTATCAATTGATTATAATCAGGAATGGAGAAAGACCAAACCAGGTTTATACAGGGGCTAAAAGCGGGTAATCAGCAAGTATTTAAAGAAATCTTTGATAAATACTATGAACCGCTTACAAAGTATTGTTACCTGCGGATGAATAGTTCCGAAGAAGCTGAAGAACTGGTTCAGGATATTTTTGTTAAACTCTGGCAAAAAAGGGATTCGCTGACTATCAACACCTCACTGAGAGCGTATTTGTATCGTATTGCCCTTAACCGGATTATCAATTATCAGGATCATTTACGCGTAAGGCGCGAACATGAAACGCACGTAAAACTAAACAGCCCCGAATCACAAAATCCCGGCGATGCCTTGCAAGCCGCCGAAATACAGTTTCTGGTGCAGGAAGTGATCAGTATAATGCCAGAAAAACGCAGGATAGTGTACGAGCTTAGCCGACGCGACGGACTAAAATATGCTGAAATTGCCGAAAAACTCAACGTATCAGTAAAAACCGTTGAAGCTCACCTGAGTAAAGCCCTAGAACAACTCAGACAACAACTTAAAGACTATCTTCCTGTTTTAACAGCAATAAGTGCCATGATTACAAAACATTTTTTTTAATCAAGTATAGGGTAAAGCACCTCAAAACTGTCCAACGCACGGCAGAAAGAAAGAAACAATGAACGTAGCAAACGAAAATATACTCCAACTCATCACGCGGTTCTTAAGCGGTGAGGCTTCTGCTGAGGAAACTTCAAGCTTGCAACAATGGATCGATGCCGATGAAAACAACAAACAGCTGTTTGAAGAATACAAGGCTGTTTGGTCATTCGTGCCAAAAAACGAAAATAAGCTTAAAGTTGATAAAGAAAAAGCCTGGCAAATTGTTTCCACTCAAGTTGACCAAAAAGAATTCAGACCTGTTAAAGCCTTCTATCTAAAACCTGCAAGCTGGTTTGTCGCTGCAGCTGCTGTCATACTTTTATTCTTTGCCATTAATTGGTTAACTGTTGAAAAAAAATATCCACTCATCACACAAACAGCCGAAAACAACAAATCCCTTAACCTTGCGCTCCCTGATCAGTCAACACTTGATCTGTATCGCGCTTCTTCAGTTAGTTATAGGGAAAACTTTACTGCTAACAGAACTGTCAGCCTCAACGGTTCGGGCTTTTTTGAGGTAACACACAATCCCGAAAAACCTTTTTTGGTAGAGATGGGCAGGGTGCAGGTAAAAGTTTTGGGAACTAAGTTTTTTATCGCTCAAAATTCAACCACTATTAAGGTATTTGTACTTGAAGGCAAGGTGATGCTTTTCACAAATGAATCAAACTCAAAAAATGTTGTGTTAACTGCTGGTATGCAAGGGAAATATGATTTTTCAACCGATAGCATATCTTCTAAAACTATCACCTCAAGAAACTTTATGGCCTGGAAAACTGCTGAATTAATCTTTGAAGAAACTCCACTTAATCAAGTTTTTAAAGATTTGGAACATGCTTATCCGATTCAAATTGAAAATCATGCAGCTATCAAAGGATTAAAACTCACGGCCACCTTTAAAAACGAAAAAACTGAAGACATTTTTAAAACAATTAGCTTGCTTTATTCAATTGAAATTGAACAAAATGGCAGTTTGTTTATTTTAAGGTAAGATTTTCTGCCAAACCAAATAAATTATCAGCCCCATGATTTTTAGCTTTTGTTGTAAAGGCAAAATGTTTAAATCTCTCCTCCTAACAAGCTTATGGTTAGGGTTTGCGATAACTACAGCATTTACGCAAAACAAACAATCTAACCTAATTGACTTCGAAGCGAGCTCAGAAAGACTTTCAAGTGTTTTACAACGCCTGGCTAAACAAGAAGATATCAACCTAACATACAACGCCTCTGATACAGCTTTTTCGCGTACAATTAGCTTTAAAAACACCGCAAAAACTGCAACTCAAATCCTGACTGAATTGCTCAATCAGATAAATTTCGAATATCAACAAGTTGGAAATCATTTGGTTATTCTCAAAACCAACACAAGTTTTGAGGAAATCATCTTTGAAAACAATGTTGATAATACTAAACAACCCTCACAAAACATACCTGCAAAACAGCGCGAACCTTCAATCAGAACCGACACTATTATCAAATATGTGGAAGTCCCCGTTTATACACTCGATACGGTCTATATTAAGGATACTGTGATTCGCGAAAAAGAAGTGATCATCAGGGATACCCTTATTTTAAACACCTCCGGCAAAGGAAAAAGAAAAATTAGCATTTCGGACAATGTTTTTACGAACAACTCGTCTGATGCACCAGGCTGGCATATGGAATATACTTTAACAAATGCATTGCTCTCTTATCAAACAATCGCCGCAAACGATATTCCAATAAGTGATTCCATTAGTTCGCTGGAGCCGGTTAGCTTCTTTAATCCGGGCCTCGGAATAGGCCTAAGTTACAAAACAAATAAACTGTCATGGATTTTTGGAATAAATATCCAACACAATTCTCATCGCTTCAACTATGAAAAAAAAGTAATATACGGTGGCTTTTTTCTGCAAGATACTGTTGATGTGTTTTATACGGTTATCCAAACAGATACACTTTGGACATATGTTACTGATTCTACCTGGCAACCGTTTAATCAATCACTTACAGCCTACGACCAACGAAACCAGATCCTGATGCTCAGTATGATGGGAAAAGTACGATTTGACTACTTGCAAAAACGTGATTTCGACCTTTTCGTGCAAGCCGGAGGAGGAATAGCTACTCCGCTATTAGCGCATGGTAAAACAATACTGAACCAAGAAAATTTTCCGGTAGCAGAAGTGTCTGTTGATAAGTTAAATACCGTTTTATGGAACTATCAGCTGGGTGTTGGCATAAGGGTTAAGCTTGATCAGGGATTTGGTATAAATGCTTCGCTCAATTATTTTAGGCAGCTCTCTGGTTTATACAAAAACTATCCCACTGACCGACGACTCAACGGATTGCTAATTGACCTCTCACTATCTTATAAGCTATGATTAGCGCGCTAAACATATATAAACTCAAAAGCTTTGCGCTGGCTATTTTCCTGCTTTTGTCGTTTTATTCGTCTATGGCACAAATTGTAGAGGTGGGTGGAATAATTACCAACAACACCTTCTGGTCAAAGGATACCACCTATATTGTTAGCGATAATTTAAAAGTGACAGGTAATGCGCTGCTCGAAATTGAGCCTGGAACAGTGATCAAAGTAAATCAGGGTCGAAATATCACCATAGAAAACGGACGATTAAAAGCCGAAGGAACAGCCCAGGATTCGATTAGTTTCGTTCCAAATTATTTTGGTCAGGAAAGCTGGTACTGGAATGGAATTATTATTAGCTCAGTTAGTCAGGAAAATGATGTGTCAATTGCTTATGTGCATATCCGTCGGGCTGTTCAGGGTATCAAAGTAATTTCAAGTTCTCATATTACAATAAGAAACTGTCTGATATTCGACAATCGCAACCTGGGTATAAATCTTACCAACAGCTCTTTCTGCCAGATAATTGACAATCATATCAATCGCAATTTCGTTGGAGTTGAAATCTATGCTGCCGATCCCGGAAATAAAAGCGCTTCCAATCAGGTAAAAAACAACAACCTGCGCAACCTTACAACCAATATCCTTATTCAGAATAACAATCATGGTGCATGTCCTGACAATCTGATCGAAGGCAATCTGATACAGCAAGGCACAAATGGTATATGGCTCTCGAATAACAATAGTAATGGCGGCTCTGGAAATGCCATCATCCGCGAAAATATCTTTTATAAAAACGGTAACGCTAATGATGGATACGGGATATATGTATCAATGGATTCAACCAACGCGATTCATAATCTATTTATCGAAAATACAACAGCTGCAAGCTTTACCGAAGCTACAAAGTGTCATTTTCTGTCCAATAACCTTTATGCCAATAAAAAAGGCTTTATTGCTAAAAACAACAGTAGCTTAATTACCTTACTGGAAAACACATTTACTGGTAATAGCAACAAAGTTGTTCAGATTTTGGAAGCCAACGATTTCGTGATGCAACAAAACAACCTTTTCGACAATCAGCTTCAAGCTAACCTTATTGAAAATTTAAATCCTGAGAATCTTAATATTCCTGAAAACTACTGGGGAACCCAGAACACTGACCTGATTGACGCCTATATTTTCGATGGAAACGACGAGCAGGGTTTAGGAATTATTAATTACCTTCCTTTTCGTCAAAGTATTAATAATGAAGCCCCTATTGCTGCGCCAAGTGCTGTTATCAGCCAAATTGTACACGATTACATCAAGGTGAGTTGGAATCCTAATCCGGAAACTGATTTAATGGGCTACAGGGTTTATTATGGAAACTTTGATAATTATGCGTTCCGCGATAGTACCCAGCTCACAAGCGAAACTGTTGTGCATCTTCCGCACGAGGCATTAAACAGTCCGATTGCTGTTGTAGCATTTGATACACAGGCCAATGGAATTGCTTCACGCAAGCAAGGCCATGCAAGCCCTTTTGCAATTGCTACGCCCCTCCCCTATGCCGGTCCTGATGCAATTTTTTGTGCCAACGAGGCTGTTATTCCACTCTTATCGGCCAGCCTTCCCTTTGAAGCAGATTCACTGCACTGGAAAAGCAATGGCGATGGGGTATTTGAAAACATCTATACCCTGGAGACAAATTATCTTCCAGGCAATAACGACAGGGAAAATCTTGAATTCACGCTCAGTCTTACAGCTTTTTACCAAAATACTACTTCCACAGATTCCTTGCTTATTCAATTGTCTCCTCTGCCCGAGCTCCATGCCGGTTCCGATACCTTATTGGCATTGGGTACAAGTTATAATACAAGTTCTGCCAGCAGCAACACTCAAGCCAATTTATGGTGGATCACCAGTGGAGACGGCATTTTTGATTCGCCCGACAGCCTGCACACAGTTTATCAGCCAGGGCCTCAAGATCTGCTGAATGGACAGGTTTTACTTTCCCTTCAAGTTAGTCCCGTTTACTGTGGAACACTAACCGATACCATGCAAATCTCTTTCAAAAATGTTTACGACGTTTCTGGTAAAGTATCCTACGCAGAAACAGCTTTAACCAATCTTCCGGTGTTAGCTATTCCTGTTGATAATAAAAGCCTTCCAAGAAGAATAGTCCGAAGCAATGCCTCTGGTGATTTCATTTTCAATGACTTGTTCGAAGGAACTTATGTATTCTACAGTGTGCCAACAAAAGATCTCAATTCACTTCAGGGCAGTTATCATGCCAGGGCGGTTAGCTGGCTAGCTGCTTTTAAACATCAGCTGATAGGTGATATTTACGATATGGATATCCAGCTTATGCCAAAGCAGTTTGAACTTCCACAGGGCTTGGCAAGTATTAGCGGACACATACAGGCCAGCGAAACGCTCAAATCGCAGCTGACTGTTTATTGTAAGGATTGGTTAAGCGACACTCCTGATGAAAACCATTGCCATGACGGGCTTCCGAATGTTAGTATTTTGCTCTACAGCGAAAGTATGCGTTACGTTTATGATTTCACACTGAGTGATAGCACGGGAGCATTTAGATTCGAAAACCTGCCCTTCGGAACCTATTACCTGCACCTCGAACTTGCCCCATTCGATCAGATAAGCACCACTGCAATTGTATTAAGTCCTGACAATCCTTCAAGCAATGCGATAGAAATCAACCTGTTGCCTGATAATAAAATCGAAATGATTGTTCCGGATAAAAGCCATTCAGCAGAACCAGATTTTTATATTTATCCTAATCCTTTTAGGGAATATTTTCAATTGCATTTATCAGTTAATCCAACAGAAAATGCCACAATAATCCTCTGGGATCAAAAAGGCAACAAGGTAATGCATGTTGAAGGAAATTCCGTTGCGCATAAAAAAATAGACATGCGGCACATTTCACCCGGAATATATTTTATCCAACTGATTACTTCAGACAAAACTGTTTCGTCCAAAATTATCAAGCAATAAGACAATACAGCCTCTATTATCAAGCAGAGCATTTTTGGTATCTTTGCAGCCAAAATATACATTTGTTATGCCAAAGAATATCCGGGTGCGCTTTGCTCCCAGTCCCACAGGTCCGCTGCATATGGGCGGCGTTCGTACTGCTTTGTACAATTATCTTTTCGCCAAAAGAAATGGCGGTAAAATGATTTTACGTATCGAAGATACCGACCAAACCCGTTTTGTGCCAGGTGCTGAACAATACATCATGGAATCGCTGGCCTGGTGTGGCATCCAATTCGATGAAGGAATCACCGAAGGAGGTGCTTACGGACCTTATCGCCAAAGCGAACGAAAAAGCATTTACAAAGCCTATGCCGATCAATTAATCCAATCAGGCAATGCCTATTATGCTTTTGATACGGCAGAGGAGCTGGATGACTTAAGAAAACTTGCTGAAGCCGAAAAGAAAACTTTTATCTATAATGCCGATACCCGTAAAACTTTACGCAACAGCCTTACCCTTTCAAAAAACGAAGTGAAAAAGCTGCTGGCCGAAAACACACCCTATGTCGTTCGCTTTTTGATTCCCGAAGATTCCAGTATCAGCATGCACGATCTGATTCGTGGTAACGTTACTGTAAAATCCGAAACCCTGGATGATAAGGTGCTCTATAAATCAGATGGGATGCCTACCTATCATTTGGCTAACATAGTAGATGATCACCTGATGGAAATAAGCCATGTGATCAGGGGAGAAGAATGGTTGCCTTCGCTTCCGCTGCATGTGCTTTTGTATGAAGCTTTTGGCTGGGAAAAACCACTATTTGCTCACCTGCCACTCCTGCTTAAACCCGACGGCAATGGAAAGCTGAGCAAACGTGATGGTGATCGCCTCGGATTTCCGGTTTTTCCGCTTCAATGGAAAGATCCAAAAACAGGAGAAATTTCATCAGGCTACCGCGAAAACGGCTATTATCCAGAAGCTTTTGTAAATATGCTTGCCCTGCTGGGCTGGAATCCCGGAAGTGATCAGGAATTGTTTAGCATGATTCAGCTCGTTGATACCTTTTCGCTGGAACGGGTGGGTAAGTCAGGTTCAAAATTCGATCCCGAAAAAACCAAATGGTTTAACCACCAATACCTGATTCAAAAATCTGACGACCAATTGGCTTTGGAATGGAAGCAATGGCTCAAAGCAGAGAAAAATCTGGAACCCGTATCAGAAAAGCTAATAAAAATCATCCCGCTGGTAAAAGAACGCGTTAGTTTTGTGAAAGAACTTTGGGATGAAAGCTTTTTCTTTTTCGAAGCACCCGGAAGCTACGACGAAAAAGTCGTTAAAAAACGCTGGAAGGCAGATAGCCCAGCACAAATGAAAACAATTGCAGCTTTACTAAATGAAGTGCAAGATTTTACCGCTGAAAAGATTGATGAAAAAATCAAAAACTGGATCACCGAAAACGAACTTTCGATGGGTGGCATCATGAATGCCCTGCGCCTGTTATTGGTTGGTGCTGCCAAAGGACCTCATCTGGGCGATATCATGGCAGTAATTGGTAAAGAAGAAAGTATCAAACGTATAAATGACGGCATAACAGCTTTGTCCTAAAATCTCATCAAATGGCAGTAATTTCAATAGAAGGAATGGAGTTTTTTGCCTATCATGGTTGTTTTACGGAAGAACAACTGATAGGCACCTGGTTTGTGGTCGATCTTTTCCTCGAAGTGGATACAATAGCGGCAGAAGATTCTGATAAATTGGAGGATACCGTAAACTATCTAGCTGTATATCAGGTGGTGAAGCGCGAGATGATGATCAACTCCAAATTGCTGGAGCATGTAGGACGACGTGTAATCAAAGCTGTTAGAAAAGAATTTCCAATGGTAACACATGCCCGCATCAAGGTGCGTAAGATGAACCCGCCACTCGGTGGAAAAATGGATTTTGTAAGTCTTACATTGGAAGGATGAAACCCAAACTACAACTCATCGAACCGGAAATCTGCCCGCGATGCGGCAAAAGCTTTGAATGCGGCAAATCAGGCAAATGCTGGTGCTATGAGGTCGATACAAAACCTTCTGTATTGGAGCTTATCAACCAAAAATACAACAGTTGTTTGTGTCCTTCCTGCCTGAATGAAGTAAACCAGCAAGGAAAAGTTTAATCTTGCCAAAAAAAGAAATATTCGTATCTTTGCCAACCCAAAAATACTGGTCTCGTGGCCGAGTGGCTAGGCAGCGGTCTGCAAAACCGTGTACAGCGGTTCGAATCCGCTCGAGACCTCTAAATCAAAAAAAGAGCTTTTTCAAGCTCTTTTTTGTTTTTTACTGATAATCAGAGCCTTCCACGGGACTCGAACCCGCGACCTGCTCATTACGAGTGAGCTGCTCTACCAACTGAGCTAAGAAGGCTGATCAGGCTGCAAAATTACATTTTTCTTTTGCTAATGTTGAACTGCTACACATTTTTGTTGTCGTTTTGGCACATCTTCCTATTTTTGTAAGCCTTAACCAAATTTTTATGAAAATACTCTTTGTCTGTTTGGGCAATATCTGCCGCTCTCCCGCTGCCGAAGGCATTTTTAGTAAAAAAGCAAACGAAGCTGGTTTGTCCATTACAGTAGATTCGGCGGGCACTTCGGCTTGGCATGCCGGCGAAAAAGCTGACCGGCGCATGCGTCAAACAGCCAAAAACAGGGGATATGAATTAAGCAGTATCTCACGTCCGGTGATCTTTTCTGATTTTGAAAACTTCGACTACCTTATCGCCATGGACGACCATAATTATGACGACCTCCGCGCAAAAGCACATGAGAGCAGTCAACTTGATAAAATTCTGCGCATGCGCGATTTCTTTTCAGACAGTCGTTTCGATCATGTCCCTGATCCATATTACGGCGGTTCACAAGGCTTCGAAATGGTGATCGACCTGCTTGAAGATGCTTCGGAAAACCTGATCCAATTCATTCAAAAACAATAAGTGGAGCCGATTCTTCAATACCTGACTATTGCCTTGCTGGCCAGTGTGCGTTTGCTCATGACACCTCCAGTAGCATTTTTAACAGGAATGTCGCTTGCAGAAACACTCATCACAGTAAATGCAGGAGGAATCACAGGTTTTTTAGTCTTTTATTATGCTTCTGATTGGATTAGCTGGAAAAACCCGCGCAAACAACCCAGGCATCCTGGCAAACGTATCAAGCGTCTGCGCCGAATTTTACGCTACCGCAATAGGGTAGGACCCTGGCCTTTTATACTTACTTCGCCTTTTTTGTCTGTGCCCGTAAGTGCCTATGTAATCCGAAAACTCTATCGCAGATCGGTATGGATTCTCCTGATTTCCTTACTTACAATACTGTTGTGGGGAACCCTATCCTGTCTGGTTTTTTCGCCTGTAGGGCTGATTTAATTTGCTCAACTTTTGGATCAATTGCCGCAAGCGCACCCAAACTCCTCCTTTTGCATGCTGGTGTATCTTATCGAATAGTGGCAATAATTCATGTTTAAGTTCTGGCGCTATAGCTGCCATTTTTGACAGTTATTGCATAGCATTACACCTTACTGCAATAGCATAATGCTCTGAATCGACCCATTCAAAACATTTCAGATACACTTTCCCAACCAGCTCAGGTTGCACTGCACATTCCTGACTCAGGTAGGCTGAAAGTAGTGGAAGCAAGTTTCTGCAAACACTATCTGAATCAGGCAATAGAACCCAATGAAAAAGTTCATCTCGAAAACTTGTAAGCAATAAAAGATCGTTATCAATAAGCTTTCGCATCAACCGGGATGCATGATTTTCAGCACGACCAGGATTTAATTTCCCAGGCTCAATAGTTAACGCGATCAGCCTATTGTAGCTGATCAGGCTTGATGCAGGATGGGCGATGTGCTGCTGGGAAGGTTGCTGCAACAAAAGATTTAAGAGCTCGTTTTAATTTGGAACAGCAGAAGTCATATCAAATCGTAAGGTGCTATTTGCTTATTCCGCTAAGGATAACCCGAAGCAAAGTTATGGGTTATCAATAAACACACGGCAGGTCGGCCGTGAAGGAATTATAATTAAAAGTGGGGGATAGGGAAATTTGCCATTCTTAAATGTGCGCAATAGTCAACAGCTTACAGCACAGATAGGTCACTTATTATCAGTTTGAGCCAATCTTGGCTTTAATACATGTTCAACACCCCATTTGCTAAGCTCATTGAATAACGGCCTCAAGCCCTCGCCTTTGGCCGTTAAGGTGTAAATTACTTTTGGAGGGACTTCCGCAAATACTTCCCTATGTATCAGACCATCGGCCTCAAGTTCGCGTAATTGCAGGGTCATCATACGTTTGCTGCAATCAGGCATCATCCGCTGCAATTGCCCAAACCGATTTACGTCAACGGAAATAAAATATAAAAGCAAAGGTTTCCATTTACCACCGAAAACTTTTAAGGTAGCACTTACCGGACAACCTCCATACTTTTTGATGTTTTCGACCATGTCATCAAATCGCTCTGAATTTATTTTAATTTTTTCCATCTTCTATTTGATTGATTATCTGCAATAGTAACAATTATGATACTATTTATACATTATGTAACTACTTGCAAATGTAGTTATTAGATATGTTTTTTGCAAAATATTTAAAACTAAAAACAATGAAAAAATTAAACTCTTCGATGGCCCTGCTTTTTTTTGGGCTGGTAATTTTTATGTCGTGCAAGCAAGCCGACAATAGCAATGACAACACGAATCATTCAAACAATCAAAAAGAACAAAAAATGGAACAAAAAACAAATGTTTACGAATTAGCCATTAACAAGGCGAAAGACTGGGATGCTTTTTCTGATACAAGAGCAAAGTTTGTAACGGTTTTAGGAAAAGAAGAGGCCACCCTAAATGAAGGAAAGTGGAAACCCTTTTTCACTTTTGGTGAAATGGATTTACAGCCCATACTTATTGGAATGACACATTGGAGCAGCATGGAAGGATTTGGCGAAGCAGGTATGCGTTTGATGCCTCAGGAAGAAGCCAGAAACTACTTTGCTACCTTCGATCCTGTAGTGTATGGTGTTTTGGAAACAGTGGACGGCGAACCATTTAACATGGAAACCATCAAAGTTGAAGGGTCTGTTGTGGAATTTGCGGTAAGAACCGGAAAAACCCCAGACGCTTTTGGAAAAAATCACGCTATCTTTTTTGAATCCTTGAAAAAGTATGATGGTTTCAAATTCCATCGTGAGTTTAAGTATTATGAAATGAACGAACAGGGTATGCCCGTTGCGCAAGAAAATACACAAGCAGTGCTGATTGTTTGGGAAAGCCCGGAAAAATTTCAGGCCGCTGCTTCAAGTATCATGCAATCCCCAGAAGCAGCAGCTTTTATGCCCTTGCTGGAGGTAAAAGCCTACTTTGCTGCCAGCCCGATGAAATAATTGTTAAGTCGATTTTACCAACTCAATGACATAGTCTCATCAAGGCTATGTCATTTTTTTTGGTCAATTATTCGTGTTGATTTGCTTTTATAAAAGGATTAATTACCGGCCAAAACAAACTAAAAAGCTTATTTTTGACCAGTAAAAATATCAAAGCGATGACAGAGCATTCATTTACTATAAAATTAAAAGTGCGCGATTACGAATGTGATATGCAAGGCGTTGTAAATAATGCCAATTACCAGCATTACCTCGAACATGCCCGACACGAATTCTTGAAAACCATTGGTCTTGATTTTGCAAAACTCAATGAAGAGGGCATCTTGCTGGTTGTAAAACGGATAGAAATGGATTATCATTTCCCACTCAGAAGTGGAGACGAATGTGAAGTGAGCTGCCAGCTGGAGCGTATCTCCACTTTGCGTTTTGGTTTTGTGCAACAAATCATCCGTACGAGCGATCAAAAGCCAATTATCTCGGCACGCATTATCGGAACTTCCATCAACCGGCAAGGCCGTCCTTTTTTGCCCGAAATACTGGATAAACATTTCTAAAAATAACGCAACCACTAATTATGTTTGAGCATAAACAAGGCTTTTTGGTTGCAGTGTTGTTTTTTATCCTGATTGCTGTCCTGCCATGCGGCGCCCAAAACTCCATTGGCTGGCTGCCAAAAGAAAGCCTTTTCCCCGAAAAGCCACTCGACTACAGAGAGGCACAGTTCAGTGGGTCTTTGTATGTGTTACACACCCCTTCGGGATGGCCAAACCGTATGTTTGCCAATTATTCGGCTGGTATCAACCGAGGTATTTACCGATGGGAATCAAAAGCTGTAAAACAAAGAGAACTTGGAGTAGAGATTGCAACTTATACGCAATTCATTTTCGAAGATCCGCTCAACTGGTTTCAGGTCAATCACTTCAATACCGAATATAAGGTTGGCATTCATTACAATTGGAAAGATTCTGATAGTTGGGCATTTAGAATCAGACTGTATCATATCTCCGCCCATCTGGGTGATGATTTTATCTACCGTCATTTTATCACGGCTTATCTGCCTAATCCGCGCATTTACGAAGTACTTGATATCAGTGCAGCTTTTATCGCTGCGCATTGGACGTTTTACGGAACACTTGGCATAATTCCGCATAGCGCATACGAAAGAAAAAGAATGCTGGGTGACGCAGGTTTTAGCTGGAAAAAACCTATCGCCTCAAAAGAATGGTTGCGCTGGATGGGAGCAATGCACATCCAATTTGAACAAGAGACCAACTTCTATCCCGGAACGCGTCTCGCTGCCGGTATTGAGATAGGGAAGGAGGGAAGCGCTCCATTTACTATTATGCTGGATGCTTTTCATGGTTATATTCCTTACAGCCTCTACGATAAAGCGCGTATCACATGGATTGGAGGCAGCATGAGTTTTCAGCCCTTCAACTAATTACTCCTGAATTTCGAATTTCCCTTTGAACTTGAGATAGTTGGCTAAAGTATCAACCTGTGCATCCAATTCAAACTCACCCGAAAAATAACGCTCCGAAACAGAATCGACCTGTATAAAGCCACTATAACCTAAAAACCTGACCATGCTGTCGCGCTCAATTTCTGCACTAAAGAAGGCCGTTTCATAAGGGTCGAACCTGAAAATTCCAGGCCCATCAAGCGTTGGGCGCTGAGAATTACCAATTTTTATTACAAAATTAGTTGGCGGCTCACTACTCATGTTTCTCCATATTGCAACCGAATAACCATCATTAAATTGATAGTTAAAGAGCTGAGCACTGTAGTCATCTACCCACTCTTTATTGGCACGATAGGCACTCATGCAAAAAGATTCACCACAATCTGGCACTTTCAGCATTGGTTCATCAGCTTGCTTGCAAGCAGAAAAAAAGATTGAAGTGAAAAATACCATTAACCAAAAAATAATCTTCATAGCTGTAAAATAATGGGGAAAGTTACAGCTTTTCTAAAAAACTTTGGCTTTTAATCTTGACTGTGAACATTAAGCTGTTCTAATATGTTTTTAGCCAGTTATTTTAAGTAATCAAATATGCTTTAACTCAACTAAGGGTACTAAAACTTTAAGCTGTCTGAGCTGAACACTAAACCAGCAAATAAAGAAAAATGAAAAAACTAATCACACTTTTTTTAGCACTTATGTCAGCACAATATATGCTGGCTCAAAATCCACCTTACGGACTTACTGCAGCAGTTAATGGTAATGATGTTAACCTGCAATGGGAAGAACCATTTGAAGGACAGCTTACAGAACTTGCCTGGACAGATGGAACCAACTTCACCGGGCTGGGATATGCCAGTCTTGTTCCTTTCTCAGTTGGGATACGTTTTACACCTGAACAATTATCTGGCTTTGATAATTTCAATATCATACAGGTAGAATACTATTTGTTTGAGGACGTTAGCAACCTTTCAGTAAAAATTTATGAAGGCGAAAATGGCAACACTTTGATATATGAACAGGAAGTTTTTGATTTTGTTCCGGATGCATGGAACCTGTTCTACCTGAATTCACCGCCTGCCATCGACGCTTCAAAAGATCTGTATATTTCTGTTGAGCTGCAACAGCCCAACGATTATACTTATCCTGTTGGCTTGGATAATGGCCCTGCAGAAGCAGGGTTTGGCGACCTGATTAATTATCAGGGTTTTTGGGAAAGCCTTACAGCATATGGTTTCGACAACAACATCAGCATCCGCGCTTTTGTGAGCGACAATGCCGGCAACCGTGCTCAAATCACTCCCGATCCTGTTACACGTAGGTTCCCTGTTTACGCCAAAGGCGAATTGAAATCGAAAACCGGAACGCCTGTTGCTGCTCCCATTCGGGAAGATGGCCTTAGAACATTGCCAGACAGCTACAACATTTACAGAAATGGTACAGTAGTGGGCAATACCAACGATTTAAACTACGCAGATGTTGATGTTGCTAACGGCATATACACGTATGGCGTTTCAGCTGTTTACGGCAGCGACGAAAGTGCACAATCACAGACAAGCGTTATGATTGGTTCACCCGAATTTGTAGTTTTGCCCGATCCGTTTATTGATACGCTGCCTATTGGTAATGTCGTAATTCGTCCAATTGAAATAGTGAATAACGGCGATGTTGAATTGATTTGGTCAGCCTGGCCCGAAAGCCATGACATTGCCTTGGGTGAATACCAGGGAACCGTTGCACCAGAAGCCTCTCAAACCGTTGATGTTTATTTTTATACCTACTATTATACACCTGGAACTTATACGGAAAATATCATCTTTTCTACCAACGATCAGGCTTTCCCCGAATACGAGTATCCAATGCAATTTACTACCATTTCCGCTCCTGGTTTTTACATGTACACCAATGAATTGGATTTTGGTGACGCGATGCTCAATCAGCCTTCAATCAAGCAGTTAATGGTCGTTAATACCGGCCTTGAAGATTTGATTTTGAACAACTTTGTATCTGATAATCCATATTTTGACGCAGTGGTTGACGAATTGCTGATTCCCGCGCAGCACTCTGCTTACCTGCAATTTGTATTTACGCCTGCCAATGTGGAAGATTACAGTGGCACTATCACCTTCAACACCAACGATCCGGTGAACGAAGAGGCAGAAGTACTGCTCACAGGTTCAGGCATAGTGCCCGCTCCAATATACCTTTTCGGAGAAGTAATTGACAATGCTGATGTACAGCTGGAATGGGCTGATGTTACTGGTGATCAGGGCAGTTGGCTGGCATACTGTTCCGAAGATTATTACTATTCTGTTGGTACAGGTGATGAAACAACTTTTGAGATAGCTATCGGCTGGCCGGCTAATACATTGGAAGACTTTGACGGTCAATCCATTGTTAATGTTGCTTTTTACCCAACCAGCGAACTTACTTCGTACACCATCAAAATCTATGGTGACGACAGCCTCAACACCTTAATCTATAGCCAGCCTATCACATCCTACGAAAACAATCAATGGAATGTTGTTAATCTAAACACCCCCGTAACTATTAATGCTGATGAGTCAATCTACCTCGCAATAGAAATCAATCAGGCATTCAACGAATATGCTGCAGCTATGGATATTGGAAGTGCAGTAGCAGGGTTGAGCGACTTAATCAACATTTACGGAGAATGGCAATCGCTCACAGAATTTGGCTTTGATAACAACTGGCTCATCAAGGCATTTGTTACCGAGACCAACGGAACTACAGCTCTACTGCCACAACCTGTTGCTCGGGAAATAAATATAAATGAAGGTATGAGCCTCAAACAGCAAAAATACGACGGCCTCAGCAGTGTTTTTCCCTATCAGGGCACTGCGCAAAGGTCTATGGCTTTTGTAGGTTACAATCTTTATCGTGATGGCGAGCTTATTCAAGAACTTACAACGGAAAACACCTACCTGGATGAAGCAATCGGATTAGGCACTTTTGAATATGGTGTGAGCGCTGTTTATGCTGAGGGCGAAAGCAATCAGGTTTTTCGTACGATCCAGGTTGGCTCACCAACCCTAACACTTACCCCGGATGCAATCAACGACTCCATCGAAGGTGGTGTTGAAATTAAAACCTACGAAATCACTTTTGCAAACGAAGGTTTGATTGATCTGGAATGGGAAACGCAGGTGCTTCCTGATGGCATAAGCTTCAGCAGCGAAAGTGGTACAATAGCACCCGGTACTTTTGAAAATATTACCCTCACCTTTGATGCTACATCCATGTATCCCGGTCAGCGTACTATACTTATCAACCTGCTTACAAACAACTTGAATCAACCTGTTACACCACTGACCATCAATATGTTGGTAACTGGAGATGCCGGCCTGCTTCTCTCCGAAGATAATCTTGATTTTGGTATGGTAAATATCAATGAGCAAATTACCAAAACTGTTCAGGTGGTTAACAATTCTCCCGTACCCGCATTTGTATTTACCGGATCTGACTCTTACTTCTTTCAGCCATACATCAATAACTCACATTTACTTCCGGGCGACAGCGCTACCATTACGGTTAGCTTCCAGGGAAATGAAGTGGGTGCTTATGAGGCAAACCTTTTAATACAAAGCCATTTTGACTTTGAGCTGGTTGAATACAACATACCTTTGTATGCTTTTGTAAACCTGCCTTCACCATCCTCATTAACAGCTGAATTATCAGGCGATACCGTAAACCTGAACTGGTATCCTCCGGGCGTGAATCCCCTGATGTTGCAATACGGAAACGGGGGCATACAAACTGCTATTGGCGGACCCGAATCGTTTGAAGCCTCAGCAAAATTTGAATCAGAAATATTGCAATTCTATGTAAATAAAACGATAACACACCTGGGTTTCTATGCATGGGACAATATTCCTTCGTTCACCCTGAAAGTATATACCGGCGACGAAGCAGAAAACCTGCTGCTCGAACAAGATGTAACTTCCATTGAGGCTATGTCGTGGAATGATATTGAACTTGTAAACCCTATTGCAATTGATCCTGAGGTTACCCTTTGGCTTGGATATGAAGTAAATAGCGAGCCTTATTATTACGCTGCAGGGGTTGATTTTGGTCCAGCTGAGTTTGGCAAAGGTGATCTTGTAAAACTTCCGGGTGAAGACTGGATGACACTTACCGAATATGGATTACCCTACAACTGGAACATCCGCGCATGGATCGGACAAGGCGACAGCATTGCTCCGCTTACGTATCAGGATGGAATTCCAGTACCGGAAACCAATACTATAACCTCCAATAATCTGACACTGGAGAAAGCTCCGTTCAGCTTTGATCATAACCAACGTGCTGCTAATGCAACTTTCGTGGGTTACAAGGTATATCGCAATGGCGATGCCCTAAATGCCCAGCCTATCGCTGAAACCAACTGGACTGATGTGCTGGAAGCACCAGGTGGATTCTTGTACGAAGTGACCAGTGTGTTTGATATTGGTGAAAGTATGCCGGCTTCGGTTTTCATTTCCAACGACTCTACCATCAACATGCCTGAAGGCTGGGAGTTTGTGCCGACAAATTTTGTGCATAACATTTATATTCCTGTTGAAGCGGCTGTTCGCAGCGGACTGGAGATGAATCCAGGCGATGTGATGGGTGTGTTTTACCACGAAAATGGCATGCCCTATTGCGCAGGCGCCGTAGCTTACCAAAATGGTCAACTGATGATTACCGCCTATGGAGACGACCCGATGACTCCTGAAAAAGAAGGATTTGAATTTGGAGAAACCATTTACTGGAAAGCTTACCTGCAGGATCAGGGGATGGCCTACGACCTTACTGTTACTTATGATGCAGCCATGCCTCAGCACGACGGACACTTCCACATGGGAGGCCTCTCAATGCTGGCCACTATGGAAACCGTTATCCTTGATCTGGACGAAACATTAGCTTCCAGCGTGAGTGTTTATCCAAATCCCAACACAGGATCATTTACCCTGCAAGGACTGCAAGCCGGTGATCAAATTAGCATTACGGATGCTACCGGAAGGCTGATCGATCGTTTTGAAGCCAATGCAAATACTTTCAACAAATCCGTTGAAGCCAAAGACTTGTTAATCATAGCAATACAACGTGAAAATCAAATCACCCACCAAAAGATTTTGGTTCAATAAATTCAGCTTTGGTCTGATAATCGAAACGCTGCGCCCTTTGTGGTGCGGCGTTTTTTTTTATGATACCTCCAAACGATTGTGAAACAGTGTTATAAAAACTTAGAATACCTCCTTATTAACCAATAATTATTCATCAGTACTATTCTTAAACTTGACAGTTTTACCAATATTTGGTATTTTTGTCCATTGTCACAAATTAGTTCTTATGAAAAACACATCCATATCATTAGGAGATTATTTTGATCAGTTTATACAAGCTCAGGTTTCGGCAGGCCGGTACAAAAATGTAAGTGAAGTAATTCGTGCCGGGCTAAGGCTTCTGGAAAATGAAGAAAGTAAAGTAATTGCGCTAAAAAATGCTATTCAGGAAGGAACAGATAGTGGAATCGATATTGATTTTGATGCCAAAAATAACCTTGAGGCATTGAAATCGAACAGAAAAAAGCATGGCTGATTATAAAATAACCTTTAAGGCTGTTGCAGATCTAAACAGTATATGGAATTATACAGCCGACAACTGGTCAGAATATCAAGCAGACAAATACTACAATTTGTTAATTGAAAGTTTCAAAGACATTGCATATGATCCAAATTTAGGAAAAAAATACGCAGAAATTTCTTCAGATCTATTTGGACTAAAAGTAAACCGTCATATCATTTTTTATCGTGCCATAGAGAACAAACCAATTGAAATAACAAGAATTCTGCACGAACGTATGGATCTAAAAATTCGAATTACTGAATAGAAAATTATGGCTTTATTACTACTGGTTTATGAACCAATAAACTACATTCTTTTTTTCATCGTTGTACCACCAATCAAACTGCAGAGCGGTTTTGCAAGCAATTTATCTCTATCTAAAACTCCTCGCCTGATCGGTTTCGATTAACTGAAAATCCATTTGTTTCTTCAGCAGATCAACCTTTTTTACTTTAATCTTTACAGCATCGCCCAAACGGAAAATTTTCCCAAATTCCTGTCCGATTACACGGAAGTTTTCCTCATCCAGATAATAAAAGTCGCCGGGCATTTCGCTGTATCGCACCAACCCTTCACATTTGCTGGTTTTTAGCTCAACAAAAAGTCCCCATTTGCTCACACCCGAAATCTGGCCATCAAACACTTTTCCAATCTTATCCGAGAGGTATTCGGCCTGTTTGTATTTTACTGAATCGCGCTCCATCTCAGCAGCCCGGCGTTCCATTTCGCTGGCATGCTGACACATTGGTTCGTAGGTTTCGGGACTTACCGAAGGCTTGTTTTCAATTAAATAACGCTCTAACAACCTGTGCACCAACAAATCAGGATAACGCCGGATAGGGGAGGTGAAGTGGGTATAAAATGGAAAAGCCAAACCATAATGGCCAATATTTTCGGTGCTGTATTCGGCTTTGGCCATGGTTCGGATGGCAACAGTTTCGATCAGGGTTTTTTCACCTTTCCCTTCAACAGCCTCAAAAAGACTGTTGTAGGATTTCACCAGCTTTTGGCGGTTGCTGATATCCATTTTATAGCCCAGGCGCGAAACCATTTGTGTGAAAGTATTCAGCTTTTCAGGATTGGGCTCATCGTGGATGCGGTACACAAAGGTTTTGGCTTTGGCTCTGCCCTTTACCTTACCAATTTTTTCAGCTACACGCCTATTGGCCAGCAACATAAAGTCTTCAATCAACATATGGCTTTCTTGCTGCACTTTTACATAGGTATCAATCGGCTTGGCATTTTCGTCGAGAATAAACTTCACCTCTTCGGAATGGAAATTAATAGAGCCGTTAGCCATTCTTTTTGCCCTTAGCTTTTCGGCCAACCGGTGCAAAAGCATAATTTCCTGTTTGTAGTCACCTTCGCCTCCTTCAATCATAGCCTGCACCTCTTCGTAAGCATAACGACGGTTAGAGTTTATCAAAGTTTTTCCAATCCATTCATCCAAAATTTCAGCTTCTTCGTTCATCTCAAAAACAGCAGAAAAACAGCGTTTGTCTTCATTGGGCCGCAAAGAACACACCCCATTGGAAAGCTTTTCGGGCAGCATGGGAATTACCCGATCAACGAGATAAACAGAGGTTCCCCTTTCTTTGGCTTCCTCATCCAGTGCTGTACCGGGCTTCACATAGTGCGCCACATCAGCTATGTGCACACCTACTTCCCAATTGCCATTTTCCAGTTTACGCAAAGACAGTGCATCATCAAAATCTTTGGCATCAGCCGGATCAATTGTGATGGTAAATACCTTGCGGAAATCTTTTCGGCTGGCCATTTCGCTTGCAGAAAGCTTTTCGGAAATCGATGCTGCTTCTTTTTCAACAGCAGGCGGAAACTGCAGCGGATAGTGATGCTCGGCCAGAATCGACTGCATCTCCACATTGTTTTCGCCGGGCCGGCCCAGCACATGAATCACTTCGCCAAAAGGATTCTTCGACTGCTCGGGCCATTCACCAATGCGAATCACTACTTTGTCGCCATTTTTGGCATTGTTCAGTGCTGATTTAGGGATAAAAATATCCATGGGCATATGCTGGCTGTCGGGCACCACAAACCCAAAATCGCGGCTGATCGTAAGCACCCCTACAAAATCTGTTTTGGTGCGTTGCAGTATTTCAACAATCTGTCCTTCAGTCTTTTTGTTTTTACGCTTCGGGAACAATGCTACCTTTACCACATCCTCATGCAACGCCTGTCCGGTATTGTTGGCCGCAATAAAAATATCTTCACCGCCGTCGTCAGGAGTTACATAGGCTTTGCCGGTGCTTTTCATATCTACCTTACCAACTATTACCTTACTTTTACCGCCAATCTGCGAAAGCATGTCCTTGCTGAGAACATAACGGAAAGGCCTTTCCTCACGGAGCTTTCCCTCTTGTAGCAACTCACGTAAAATCTTGTCAATAATATCTTTACCAGCTTTATCCTTTACCCCCAGTAACTTGGCTATTTGCTTGTAATTAAGTGGTTTGAAAGGTTGCTCGCCGAAAATACTCAAAATAGTATTCGTGAAAGTGCTCTTGGTTCCTTTAGTAGATTTCTTTTTGGCCATGAGGTAAGTGTTAATTTTTAAAATGCTTTCCGGTTCTTTAAGCCTGAAAACTATACCCACGAAATTACAATAAATTATCGGAGCGTTGCTATTAAGAAAATAAGCAGCGAAGGTGAAAAAATCTAATTAGTGCTTGACTTTAAAGTCTGCTGACTGATTCATACTGGTTGAGATCAAGTCTGTCTGGCCGTCAGATTTACCTGGCAGCAGACAGGTAGGGCGCATAAAAATTAGAGTGCTCCGCCGAAACGAGTGATCACAAGCTCACGAATACCGCTTAAATTTATTATTAAATGAGTAAGTCGAACATTATGGACAGGCACCAATTAATCTACATAAGCTGCCTTGATAACCTGCTTAAGGTTCAAAATTTCTTCCTGCTTAAGTGTACCGCTTATTTTAAGCACACGGCTTTTGTCAATTGTTCTGAGTTGATCAATCACTATCATACCCTCCTTTTCATTGTGTAATACACCAACTCGGGTGGGATAAGGCTTTAAATTCGTTGTCATTGGTGCAATGACAATGGTATTCAGATGCCGGTTCATCTCATCCGGTGAAATGATAACACATGGGCGGGTTTTTCTGATTTCGCTACCAATTGTGGGATCCAGATTAACAAGCACAATAGCGTATTGATTCATGCCCATTCCTCCGGAAATTCATCCTCAAAAACATCCGGTATCAACAAGGCATCATCGTGATTTTCACGCATTTTTTGGAAAGCCTTATCCCAACCCTGGCGAGAATTAGGGGCAGCACGAATAATGATTTGATCGTCTTCCAGGATCAACTCAACCTTATCCTTTATCTGATAACGCTCCAGCAGGGCTTTTCCAAGCCTTAATCCTTTTGAATTGCCAATTTTTATAACAGGAATTTCCATCAGCTTGTGTATTTGTAATTACAAAGTTAGTACAAAAAGCTTAAGAAAACTTAATATGGGTAGACTTTTTGTGAACAAGGATCGCTTTTAAAACATCTCTTATTTCCGAACAATCCAAATATCCTGTGGCACAACCTTAACATTCCCAATTGGAAGCTCAACATGTTCAAGCACTTCCATCTGATCAAACAAAGCTAACATAAACGTTTTTGGTTGAAAAGCCGAAAAAGTGCGATGACCTTCTTTAACTTTACCTCTCACAACAAGCGCTCCGGCTTCAAAACGCGTTTTTTCAGCCTTATTCAGCTTCACTAAAAAATTCGCACCTTGTGTAGTCATAAACAGAATGCCTCCCGGTTTTAGTACCCTATAAAGCTCGTTAAACCATTCATAATGCATGGCTTCCGAAAGATGCGTAAAAATAGAAATGCCATAAATCACATCAAAATAGTCGTTCTGATAAGGCAATTTTGCCTCAAGATGGTTTAAATTAAAGTTTACTTCAGGAATATTGCTGCTGCACCAGGCAATAGATTGTTCGTTGTAATCTGTTCCAAAAAACGTACAGCCATTATTGATCACTGAGGGCAAATGCCTGATAATTCGCCCGGGACCACAGCCCCAATCTAAAATTCGCTTATTCTCTAGTTTGACATATATTTCGAAATATTCCTTCAGCCAAATTGCGGTCCGACGGCTGTCCTTATAGTACTTCTTATAATCCAGCTGAAAAGACTCGTACATGAGGTAGTCGGGGGGTAGTTTTATGTGAGGGTTTTGTTTTAAGAATTCTTCATTTGGTTTACTGTTTTTCCAGCTAAAATAATAGTACCTTAGTTTATCTGCTCTATAGATTACCCCCCCCGTCTTAACAAGCTGGATATAAGATATTTAATTTTATTCATTAGATTTGTTTTCGCAAAAATACAAAATATAAAAATGTTGTTAAACGTAATACCGAACAATATCGTTTACCTCTGTGCAGCATTAAACAGTATAATTCAGAAAACCAGCTTTTGCTTCACTTGAAAAAAGCCACATCACCTATTGGCAATGCGGCTCAATACAGAAATCAATAAAACGTATCTATCAACTACAAAGCTCCTTCATCGTAGGCTTGTTCACCATGAAGAGACATATCCAGCCCACTGTCTTCCTGTTCTACAGTAACCTTAACAGGCGCGATAAAATTAATTGCTGCCAGCATTAGGTAGGTAAAAATAAAAGCATAGGCCGCACCAATTACCACAGCCACAACCTCTTTAAAGAAAAATGCAGTATCTCCTTCAATCAAACCGCCTTGTCCGCTAATAGCAGAAGAGGCAAATATTCCCAAAGCAATAGTACCGGTAACGCCACCCATTCCGTGAACTCCCCACACATCAAGGGCATCGTCCCAGCCAAGCTTATTTTTGTAGTGTACGGCAATATAACAAACAGCACCAGCAGCAATACCAATAATCATGGCTGCCCATAGGGGCACAAATCCTGCTGCCGGAGTAATTGTTGCCAATCCTGCCACAGCGCCTGTTAGCAGACCAATAAATTTCGGTTTTCCGGTAAGGGTCCATTCGATAATAAGCCAGGTAATAGCTGCAAAAGAGGCTGCCACATCGGTATTCAGGAAAGCAAGTGTGGTAATGTTATCTACTGCCAGCTCGCTTCCAGCATTAAAACCATACCAGCCAAACCACAGTAAACCAGTTCCAATAGCAACCAACGGAATACTATTGGGCTTTGACTGATGATCGCGTCTGCGGCCAACATAGATAACAGATGCAAGTGCTGCGAAACCAGCAGTAGCATGCACAACCACACCACCAGCAAAATCAAGAACACCCCATTGTGCAAGGATTCCACCGCCCCAAATCATATGAACAAAGGGATAATAAACAAAGAGTTGCCAAAGTACCAGAAATATCAGATAGGCCTTAAAACTCACCCTGTTTACAAAAGCCCCCGTGATCAGTGCCGGTGTAATAATAGCAAACATCATTTGGTAAGCAACAAAAATATAGGTAGGAAATTTTCCGTCTCCACCAAAACTTTCATCAAACGCAATTCCATTGAGAAAAGCAAAGTCGAGGTTGCCAATGATACCACCCTCTCCGCCGCTGAAACAGAGGGAATAACCCACAGTAACCCACATAATAGTGGTGATACCAAGTGAAACAAAAGTTTGCATCATTATGCCAAGAATATTGCGCTTGCCCGCCAAACCTCCGTAAAAGAAGGCCAAACCAGGAGTCATTAACATCACCAAACTGGTGCATAAAATCATAAACGTTGTCGTAGCTTCAAACATGACTTTAATATTTTAATTGATAAAAACTAGTTATGGTTATAATGAAAATCCAAAAACGAAGAATATTCTCTTATTCATTGGATTAGTAATCAGACTTGCCTGAATGGGTAAAGAAAAACGCTCAGTAATTTCTATTGATTTTGAGGCAGAAACACCCAAATTAACTACACCAAATTTATCCCCGTAAAAACCAGCTTCACCATCATAACCAATGGAAGGGTCTGCTTTTTTTGGAGCAGTCAGGTTGAATCCCATAAACACATCAAGACTCACATCATTAACTGCAGTAGCATAGCCCAGCTCAGCATAGGATGAAAGTTGGATGCCATCCTTTTTATTAAAATCCGCACTATTAGGATCATCATTTATACGGGCAGCATCGGCTCCGTAAAAGTTAACCGCCAACAATAAACTCAATGGAATTTTCTCTGTGCCATTAAAGCTCAGCGCACCTTCCAGAATATGACCTGTCTTGTCTTTACTATATTCAAAGTAATCATAGTTTACTCCTTCAGCAGGAAAGAAATAATCTGTTAAAGTAGCTGTGAACATTTCATTTAAAAATGAATAAGAAACATACAGGTCAACTTCCTGACCTACATTGGCTCCGGCAGTTGAGAAAGCCCCCCAAACGCCAATTTCGAAGTTTCCGGCAGCCAGAGAAATAGCCGGCTGTATGCTTGGAGCATTGCCGCCAAATTGGGTACCACGCCAGACGTAACGACTCATAAAGTCGGCTCCGGCATTTAAACTAACTTTTGAATTGCCTTCCTGGCTCATCATTGTTGCAGACACACCAAGAATCAAAACAAGAATGATGAAAAATTTAGATTTTGTCAAAGCATTAAGGTTTTAGGTTATAATCGCAAAAATATACTATAGCCTAACTCCTGTAAATCAGCAATAAAACCTAAATATTACTAAGTAATTCGGTAGTATATAATAGGTAATTTACTTAGAACAAACTACTCCCAAACATAATTCAATAAATCAAATAAAAGCTAAAAACCCTGTTTTACTCCAAACTAACCAATTCGTTTTTTAAGGCATACTTTACTAAATCTACTGAAGATTTTAATCCTAATTTTTGCAGAATATTATTTTTATGACAATCAACTGTCCTTACTGAAATGGATAGCTTGTCAGCAATTTCCTTATTGGATAAACCATCGCATACCAATACGATAATTTCCTTTTCGCGAGGTGTAAGGTGTTGTTTATCCTTGGTAAGAAAACTGCTGATTAATTTGGATGAAATGTCTTTGCTAAAATAACTTCCGCCTTTGTTTATCGTTAGAATAGCTTCAATAAGTTCGGTGTGATCAATTTCTTTTGGCAAATAACCACTTGCTCCAGCCTCGATAGCAGAACGTACAAAACTCTCCTCGCCATGCATTGATAAAATTAATATTTTGAGGCAAGGATACGCTTTATGGATCAAACGACAAGCTTCAATACCAGAAATTCCAGGCATACTAATATCAAGAATAACCATATCAGTCTGCTTAACACGCAAGCTATTGATAAGCGCTCGTCCATTATCTACTTCGTCAACTATTTGGATTTCATCAACATTTTCCAGAATTGACCGCACGCCTTCACGAAACAGTTTATGATCATCAGCTAATATGAGTTTAATCATGATTCATTCTTGTTTATTGGTATAATTATTTCGATTGTAGTTCCATCATTTGGCTGCGATTGAAGGCTAAATGAACCACCAAGCAATTCGGCTCTTTCTTTCATATGCATCAGGCCATGTCCGGTATTTCGGCTACCTGTTCCAGCTATCCCGCAACCATCATCTTTTATTTTCAATCTTATTGAATTATGATCTGAGGATAATTTGATGATTGCTTTTTCAGCTTTGGAGTGCTTGATGATATTATTGATAGCCTCCTGGCATATTCTGTATAGGTAATTCTCTGTTCTTTTATCTGTTTGCGCAACAAAACCACTTTCAACAAAGTCAATTTCAATTCCAGATGCGTTCATGCTGTCTGAGGCCAGATTAGCAATAGCCTCTACAAGTCCAAATTCGTTCAGCACAGCCGGCATCAAGTCTTTCGAGATGCCACGAATATCTTTTAAAGCAGCAGAAAAAAGTTGTCGGATTTCACTTTTACTTTCTTGCGAAATATCTGTGGCTTGTTTTAGCAATTGATCAACTTTGAGTTTAATGGCCAAAATGGACTGTCCAAGTGAATCATGAATTTCGCGCGATAGTCTTTGCCGTTCCATTTCCTGACCGTCAATCATGCTGCTCAAGCGCAAGTGTTTTTCCCTCTCCAGTTTTTTTGCATTTTCTTTAAGCTCGAGGCTCATACTGTTGAAAGCATTAATCAAGTCTCCTATTTCATCTTCTCGTTGCACTAATAGCTGATTTCCATATTCTCCACCCGTGATTTTTTCTGTTTCGGCACGCAAACTTCGGATGGGGGAGGTAATTATTGTCGAAAGCACTGCTGCCAGTCCAAAAACAAGTAGCGAAAGTATAATGGAAAGATACAGAATGTTACTGCGAACATTATAAATAGGCACCATAGCCTCCCGCTTGTCTATTTCGGTAAGCAGAACCCATTCCAGACCAGGAATCTCAACCGGACAAAAAGCGCTTAACACTTCAATATTCCTGTAATCATTAATCAGAATTGTGCCTGTATTACCTTTTATAGCCAGCTCAACAGCTTCTGTTTCAACACTGGTATTAAACACTGCATTTTTCTGGAAACGCGACGAACTGCGCATGAGGTGATCACTACCAACCAAATAACTTTCGCCTGATTCTCCCAAGCCATTATTTAAACTGTTTTCGAACATGATATGGTTGATATTCGAAACCGGAATATCCAAAACCAAATAACATTCTGTATCATTTATTTGCTGAGCGATTAAAAACCCTGATGTTTCGGATGCATTACAGGCATGATATTCCATTATCAATGGCTGAGCCTCTTTGTGATCATGCAACCAAGCATTTAATATCCCGGCAGACTCCGAAGTGATCGGAATAGCCATATCTTTTCCATTGTGTAAATGAAACACCAATCCATATCCGCTTTTATGCAAATAAAAAGATTGCCTGTAAATACCAAGAGCTTGCAGGTAAGTTCCTGTATAGCGGTTGAAAACACTGCTGGCAAGTGCTATCATTTCAGGATTAGTATCCTTACTTATCAAACCAATCAATTCTTCGCTATCATTAAGGCGGCTAAGGCTTATTAAGTCGTTATAACGCTGCTGAAAGAAATTTTCAATTCTGTATTTTTTCTCAATTCGCAAAGATGTTAACTGATCAAAAGTACGTTGCATCAGTGCTTCGCGCGCTTTGAAATAGGAGTAGCTGCCAATGATAATGATGATGAGTAGTCCCATCAACATAAAATAAATCGTAAGCCGCTTTGTAATTGTTAAAACAAACATTACACCAGAATAAACATTATTCTCATATTTCTATTTTTGGGATTGCTTTGATAAGCTTATTCGTATAATTCGATTGCGGGTTTTGGAATAGGTTGTCGGCTTCGGCCAGCTCTTCCATTTGGCCGTCTTTCATCACCAAAATACGATCCGACATAAACCTGACCACACTCAAATCGTGTGAGATAAAAATATAGGTCAATCCCCTGTCGGCCTTGAGCCGGTTGAGCAAATTGAGCACCTGCGCCTGCACCGACACATCAAGTGCCGATACTGACTCATCGCAAATAATTAGTTCTGGTTCCACAGCAAGTGCGCGGGCAATACTGATGCGCTGCCGCTGTCCTCCCGAAAATTCATGCGGATAGCGATCATAATGTTCGGGCAGCAAACCCACTTCTTCAAGCAACTGATTCACTTTTTGCCTTGCTTCACGCGCAGAGCCCGCCAAACCATGAACACGCATGGGTTCTGCAAGCGCATTTCCAATACTCATACGTGGATTTAAGGATGAATAAGGATCCTGAAAAATGATTTGAATCTGCTTGCGTAGGTTTCGCATTGTGCTGTCACTGAGTCCGGTAATGGGTTTCCCTTTGAACAGTATCGAACCCGAAGTGGGCTCCTGAAGCCGGAGCAAAGTACGTCCCAAAGTGGTTTTACCACAACCTGATTCTCCCACCAGGCCAAGTGTTTCGCCCGGATACACCTCAAAGCTTACCCGATCAACGGCTTTCACCTGATCATAGGTTCTGTTTAAAAGGCCTTTGCGCAGAGGAAACCAAGTGTTAATGTTTTTTGCTTCCAGTATGAAATTCTGCTTATAAAGCAGTTCATGATTCCGCTTCCGAAATGTATCTGATATCAGCAGTTCTGCTTTGATCTGATCTACGCCTCCTGGCCATTTTTCCTGGAGAAATTCACTGATTACAGGAATGCGCTCTAAACGGTAATTGAGAGGCGGTCGACAAGCCAAAAGTCCTTTGGTATAAGGATGTTGTGGGTTATGAAGTATGGTCTGAACAGCTCCCTTCTCTACAATTTTACCCTGATACATCACAGCAAGCTCATCCGCGATGGTGGCTATCACACCCAAATCGTGTGTGATAAAAATCATGCCCATGCCGTATTTTTGCTGCAAATTTTTTAATAAGGCCAAAATTTCCTGTTGAACTGTCACATCCAAAGCGGTGGTGGGTTCATCAGCGATCAGCAAATCAGGATTGCAGCTCAAAGCCATGGCAATCATCACGCGCTGCTTTTGCCCTCCCGAAAGCTGATGCGGATAGGCACGATACATGGCTTTGGGGCGCGGCAGTTTTACCTGCTCAAATAATGTTATCACGCGCTTTTTAGCTTCAGACTTTTTCATTTTCTGATGAATGCGCAAAGCTTCTTCAACCTGCCTGCCACATCGCTGAACCGGATTGAGTGAGCTCATCGGTTCCTGAAAAATCATTGCCATCCGCTTGCCCCGCAACGGACGTAAATCAGATTCAGCAAAGCCAGCCAAATCAACTTCCTGAAAAGAATAAGATGTGGCAGAAACCTTTGAATTCCTGCCATCGAGCAAGCCCATCAAAGCCAGCGAACTCACCGACTTACCACTGCCCGATTCTCCAACGATACCAAGTGTTCTGCCGCGAAAAACTTCAAAATCAATTTCATGAACAACAGCTTTCCATTCCTTTTCGGATCGAAATTTAACTGTAAGGTCTCTTACCCTGAGCAATGGAGTTTCTGAACCGTAAGCCTGCAAGTAGTTCTATTTTTTCGTGTTTGTACAAAAGTACAGGAATTTTTGGCTACCATTAGTCTTTGAAAGAATGAACACCTAATCATTAAGCGAATGGCGTTGTTATCACTTATTGATGCCTTCTGTCTTAACAAGTTTGCTGAAGAGCCAATTCCCAAATCATGTTAATAAGTCAAGAGTATATGGCTTTTAAAAGAAATTATTTTTTTCATTATCAAAACTTGTAATTTTTGCATGTTTTGATAATTTAAATAGTACTTTTGAAATATGAAGCAATATATTAATCGCAAGAAGTATATCGACAACCTATTGGCTTACAAGGATAAAGACCTTATAAAAGTTATAAGCGGCTTTCGCAGGTCAGGGAAAAGTACTTTGTTAGAAATCTACACAAAGCATTTAGTTCAACAAGGAATAAACGATCAACAGATACAGTTTTACAATTTTGAGCTACCCGAAAATTATCTGAACAAAAGCTGGAGCGATATATACTTTAGTATTAAACAAAAAATGATCAGCAATGCGATTAACTACATTTTTTTGGATGAGGTTCAAAACATCCCTCTTTTTGAAAAATTAGTCGATGGACTTTATGTCACAGAAAATACAGACCTTTACATAACTGGTTCGAATGCGTTTATACTTAGCAGTGAGTTAGCTACGTTATTAAGCGGCCGTTATGTTGAGATTTCAATATTGCCTTTTTCTTTTAAAGAATATCTGGTAGCCCGACAAATAAACACCAACAACAAATACCTGAATTTTGAAACTTTATTTTTTGATTACGTAAACGAAACATCTCTACCAAAAGGTGTATCACTGCGTCAGGGCGGTTTTGATAAGATTTATGATTATCTGGTAGCCATTTACAATACAATAATTGAAAAAGACATTACCCAACGGCATCAAATTCAAAATAAACGTGCCTTCACTAATATAGTAAAATTTATGGCTTCCAATATTGGTAGTCGTCTTTCTCCATCTAATATTTCAAAAACTTTGTTACAAGACGGGCAAAAAATCCATCACGCCACGGTAGAAAAATACTTGGACTATCTTGTTACAAGTTTCGTGTTTTATAAAATAAACCGCTTTGATCTTAAAGGCAAAAAGCAATTGGCAACACAGGAAAAATTCTATCTGGTAGATCTTGGATTATTAAATGTTTTAGTTGGTAAGGATCGATTAACTGATAGAGGCCATATGTTGGAAAACGTTGTTTATCTGGAACTTATTCGCAGAAATAATAAAGTTTGGACAGGTTCTGCACGTAATACAGAGGTTGATTTCGTTTGCAAAAATGCATCTGGTGAATTATCCTATTACCAGGTTGCCTGGCAAATGTCAAATGAAAGCACGAAAACCAGAGAATTTGGAGCGCTGGAAAAAATTAAAGACAACTACCCTAAATTTCTACTCACAACAGACTCGTTTACCCAAGGTAAAAATGGCATTAGGCATATCAATGTTTTTGAATGGCTTCTTGATATAGATGAAAAATAAAACTCTTTACTAAAACTGCATTTGTTAGTTTTTATAAGCAACAGATTGTCTGCTTTAGACATTCAAATGTGGTAAAAATTATCTGTGTTTTCTAAAAAGTACAGTAATTTTTGGCTATCTTTATGCTTCCAAAATAGGCACAACTAAACCAATCTAAAAATGGCCTTGTTGTCATCTCTTTTTGACGGTTTTCTGTCGCTCTTCTATCCGGAAGTATGCGCAGCTTGTGGAACCGGTTTGATACGCCACGAAAAAACGGTTTGTCTAACCTGTTTGCATACCCTGCCCAAAACTGGTTATGAACTGGTAGCTGATAATCCGTTGGCAAGAATTTTCTGGGGAAGAATACCTTTTGAAGCTGTTGCAGCTACATTTTTCTTCAGCAAACAAGGCAAGGTGCAGCACCTGATTCATGAGTTAAAGTACAAAAGCAATAAGGAGGCTGGTTATTTTCTCGGCGAGCAAATGGGTGAAAATCTGCGCGAGGCACCTCTTTTTGAATCGGTTGACTACCTGATTCCTGTTCCCCTTCATCCCAAAAGACAGCATCAGCGAGGTTACAACCAAAGCGAGGTGATTGCACAAGGCATAAAACAGACTTTCGATGTTCCAATAGCCGCTGATGTATTATACAGGATGATAGCTACCAGCACACAAACCAGAAAATCGCGTCAGGCCAGATGGGAAAATGTGAAACAAATCTTTGCACTTAAAAACCAACAAAAACTGGAAGGAAAACATGTGCTGCTTCTCGATGATGTGATAACCACAGGAAGTACCCTCGAAGCCTGTGGAGCGGTTCTGCAAACTATCCCCGGCATCAAAATCAGTGTGGCAACAGCTGCTTGTGCTGTGAGTTGATAATTTGAATTTCATTTAAAGCTGTTTTAAGCGGTCTTTTCAGTATGCTTAAAAAAATTTGTTTCAAATTACATTGTACTTAATTAAGTACGTATATTTGTACTTAATTAAAATCTTTTTTAAACAGAAAAACATGATAGCAGCAAATTTCACAGAATTCAGAAGCGAGCTCAAAAAGTATCTTGATGAAGTTGAAAACAATAACGAAACCCTTATAATCAAAAGAAAAACAGGAAAAGGAACGGTATTGATTTCTTTAGATGAATATAACTCCATCATGGAAACCATTCACTTATTGCGCTCCAAAGCAAATGCAGACAGGCTTTTTGAATCGATCAGACAAATGAGAAGCAATCAAACAGTGAAACATGAACAAATCGAAGGTTAAAACACTGTCTAAAATACCACTTTGATGAGCGTTATATTTTCAAAAATTTCCTGGGAAGACTATATTTCGTGGCAAAAAGAAGACAAAAACATATTGAAGAAAATCAATCAATTGATTAAAGAAATACAACGATATCCATATCAAGGACATGGAAATCCAGAGTCACTAAAATACGAATTAACAGGTTTTTGGTCGCGTCGTCTTGATCACGAACACAGGCTTGTTTATCAGGGTTTTGAAAACGAATTGCTCATATACAGCTGTAAATATCATTACGATAAATGATTAATGAATGAAAAAAAACATTTCAAAAGCACTTGAACATGCTACTGAAAACGAATAAAATTGAAAATAAAAAAAGTTATAATTAAACCTAAACATATATGAATACCATTCATCTTCAAATACTTGGAACAATAATTTTGTTCCTTTTACTGTTTCTGGGAAATCTGATTTTTAGGGCAGTGTTGAGGCGTATCGACAAACGTGTTCATTTTGCCCTCGAACGGAAAAAGATCATTTACAAGATCGTACACCTATTTATCTTCCTCTTGGCTGTTATCGGATTGATAGCCATTTGGGGAGTAGATCCACAACAGCTGTTTCTGTTTCTTACTTCAACGCTTACCTTGCTTGCTGTAGGCTTTATTGCACAATGGTCAATCTTGTCCAATATCACCGCCAGCCTGATTCTATTTTTCAATCACCCGATTCATATTGGCGGTTGGATAAAAATTGTAGATAAAGACATGCCAATCGAAGGAATGGTTGAGAATATTACGCTGTTTTTTTTGTACATCCGTACCAAAGAAAACGAACTACTTTCGATTCCTTGTAATCAAATTCTGCAGAAAACAATTGCGGCTAACGCCAAACAAACCGTTATCGAACAAATCCAATCACCGAACAAGGAATCGATCTGAAGCAAAATACTTTTTACCGCGTATAAGTATCTGATAAATCCCTGAGGGTAAATTTTCCGTCCGGAATTGAAACAGTGGTGTATTGGCATTTATTTCTTCTTGTAACAGCACGCGTCCGCTAATATCTAAAATCTGATAAACCAACCTTTCTTCCTGAGAGTCGATACGAACATTTAACAATTGACCTGCTGGGACGGGATAAACTAAGACCTTATTATCTGATACAAGATTGTTATCGAGGCTTGTTATTGTAGCAGGAAGCATTCTGAAATTTACCGGAATTACAGTTCTTGGATTCAATACATCATTACTATTAATCACCAACTGAGCCATCATCAGCGTATCTTCCATAATGGCATGCAGACTCACTAATAGGCTATCAATGCCTAACGCTTCTGTGAATCCATAAGCTGGTTTTTGCAGCCTAATCCAGCCAGGTGCAGGAGTGGCTGCCAAATCAAACACTTTTAGGAGATCTTCTCCGGTATCCAAATCACTTTCAAGTGAAAAGAGTACCAGTTTATTGGTGATATAATCAGGAGAAACAAAAAGACCTTTGTGATTTACAGCAGAATCAGCCAGAAGAAAAGAAGGACCTGTTGATCCACCAGTAAATGGCTCTATCCTTGAGGCATAGGTGTTGCCGGTTGTTTCATCTTTGTGTGCTATCCACAAAAATGGCCCGCCTGGCGACCATTCGTCCCATGCCAATCCTGAAATATCATTTGGAAATACATATTGATTGATTAAATCACCATCACGGTTGATCTCACGAAATAACCCATTGAAATAGCCCAGATAAAAGTGTTCCTTTTGAGGATCTATCGCCATCGCGCTTGAAATTCCTGAGGAAGGTTTGAGGAAAACATCTGTTACAGAATCCAATATTGGATCGTACTGTTTAATGACATATGTTTCATCAAAATAGAGTAGCGATCCATCGCTTGTCATGGTTTGGCTTGAGTTAGAAGAATAGCTGATGGATTGAATGCTAAGAATACTATCTAATGCGGTATTGAGCCCAAAAAGTTTAAGCTCATAATCAGCCGTTAAAGTTAAAGCATAAAAGTGTCCGTTCAGATAAACCAAATCTGAAAAACCATCCTCATCAGTAAGTGCAGTGAGCGAATAAGTATCCAACAATGTTCCGGGCAAATTAGCCGAATCAGGCATTCCCGGATATTCAAGTGTGGCATACCAATCCAGCCCGAATGAATCGCTCAAATTACTAATTGTAAGCAATATATTGGCAGAATCGCCTGGTAGCAGGTCGTTTTCGATAAATGGTGGTGTCACTAAAATCTCAGGACCGGGAACGCCAGTTGTTTCAGGAGCAAGGTCATAGCATACCACCCAATCAAGCTGATCATTGTTTTGCTGATAACTTGTTCCGTGCAAGGCAGCAAAAACAACTTTATCATCAATAATTTGGTCAGAAAGCGTTGCTCCCAGAGAATAATCCGCAAAAAGCTCACCACCCGGATGCATAATCGCTCCTTCAAATATAAGCCCCGTAAATTGACCTGTTGCCGGATTTATCTGATAAGCTACAGGCCGAACTTCATCAGGATAAACCCTGGTTGACCAAACCCAAAGATATGGCCCACCTGCTGTCCAGGTATCCCAAGCCAGGCCGGTTGCTCCCTGATCAATCAAAAAACTTACACTGCTAATGATTGTTCCATCACGGTCAATTTCATAAATTAATTGCCCGTCACCACTTACCCAAAAATGATCTGATTCGGGATCGTAGGTCAAACCCGACTGATAATAAATGGGTCCTGGAATTTGCAGGCCTGTTTCCTGTCCGTCGGCTAATGAAAGCTGCCGAATGGTATCTACATCAGCAACATATAAAAAACTGCCATCATAAGCAAGACCTTTCCAAGCAGCAAAACCGAAAGGATACTCAAAATAATCAACCAGCGTTTCGCCGTCTGATGATATCTTGTAAAGTTTATGATTATAGTTATCGTCAGGATCAAAGCCTGTAATCCAAAAATGATCTTCAGCAAAGACTATTCCTGCCAGATAACGATCAGGTGTGGGAGTTAATGAACCCGCATTGAAACTGAATAAAGTATCACCGATTGTTTGGGCTTGAGAAAACCAAACATGGAATATTAGCGCCAGGAAAAAAACTGTTCGTAAGATTTTGGTCATGTTTTTAAATCTTTTAATTGAAGACAGCTTGGGTCGAGTAAACCCTATATTTCAAACAAAATACCTGAGAATTAGTTCGATAAAAAACCCATTTAAACGCTATCTTCTGTGTGCTGGAATTTCAGGAATCGTATCCTGAATGCGCCCCTCTCGTATCAATTGCTCGTTATAGGCTTTGCGATTGCGTTCGAGGCGACGCTGAAGCCTTGCCATATGATTAAATAAATCATACAAAGCCTGAATAGGTCCTTTTATAGTGAGAGGTGCTGGCCTAACACCAACCAAACTGCTTTCGAGCTCTGTAGTAAAATCTTCAATTTCAAATGCTTTTACAGGCTCCATATGCACAAACAAATATTTAAAGGTTGGCCAGTCGTAAAATGCTCTCACTACAACTTCCTGCATTTGAACCGTATCTCGCTCCAACAAAATATACAGGCCGCCTGGTTGATCAATCAAACTATCATGAGTATCAATAATTTTCCTCGAAAATCCAATGGAGGTAAGTAACAAAGTATCTGTTCCATATCCTCTGAAAGCAAAACCACCATATTTATCAGTGATAGTTCCTCTTCGAGCCAATTTACTTATTATATGAACATTAGAAACAGGCGTCAGGCTGTCGGCCGAAAGTACCTTGCCATGCACTATCATGCTTTGCTGCGCTGTGCCTGTGAAGGCAAAACCCATAAAAATTAAAGTAAAAATCAAATTCTTTGAAAGGCCTTTCATATGCAGCAACGAAAGTAAAACCTTCCGGCCAATTATCAGATAAATCGCGCCATAAAAAATGTTAAGCCATTGCCTTTACCGCACTGATTTAGATAAAATTGTATTTTCGCTCTCACAACTATGGCTGAATTAACTTTCTTGTCGCACAACAAAAAGCTCATGAAAAAGATATTTCGACTACCTGCCTACTTGCTGGTGTTAATTTTAATCGTTTTAGGCTTATTTTTACTTTTCATTCAATTGAATGATTTTAATCCGCCTGCACAGATGAAACTGACAACTGAAGGAATTGCAAAAAAAAGACAATTAGCTGATGCTCCTATACGTTTGATTAGCTGGAATATAGGCTACGGAGGTCTTGGAAAGGAAATGGATTTCTTTTACGATGGAGGCAACAAGGTAAGGGCCACCAAAGAACAAAGTCAGGAATGGATGCATCAGATCTCACGCTGGATCGCCCAAAATTCAGATGTTGATTTTCTCCTATTACAAGAGGTTGATTTTAAGGCAAAAAGAACTTACTTCAAAGATCAGTCGCAACAACTGGCGCCATTGCTCCCCTACCATGAAATGATACGCGCTGTGAACTATAAAATACCTTTTGTTCCTGTTCCGGTTTATAATCCCATGGGAAAAGTTGAAGCCGGAATGCTAACTTTTACAGCACATAAATCATTTGAAAATATCCGTTTTGCCTATCCTCAGATTGCCGGTTGGCCTGATCGGATGTTCTTGCTCGATCGTTGTTTTATTAAAAGCAGGTTTGCTACCAGCCTGGGAAACGAATTGGTGGTCTTTAATACGCACAATTCCGCCTTTATTGATGATCCAGCCAAAATGCAACAGGAGCTGCAGACTATTCGCGATCAGATGTTGCTTGAATATCAGCTGGGAAATTTCGTGATAGCCGGCGGTGATTGGAATATGAATCCTCCCGATTTACAAAACATAAACTACTCAACAGGAGATCGTTTTACTGCTGCACCTGTTCATTTTCCTGATCACTTTTTACCAGAAAACTGGAAATTTGCTTTTGATCCAAAAGCGCCATCCAACAGACAACTTCATGAGGCTTATCAAAAAGGTATTACCGGAACAACTACCATCGACTATTTTATTCTTTCGCCCAATATCAGCCTAAAAAATATTGAAACTATCGACCTAAACTTCGATATGAGCGATCATAATCCGGTGATGATAGCAATAAATTTAAAAACCCAGGTAGAATGAGATACCTGCTTCTTGTTTTCTTTGTTTTGATTCAATGTAACGCCATCGGACAGCAAAATATAGTTTTCACAACCGAAAACGGCAGGGTTGATTTTGTTTCTGATGCACCACTCGAACTGATCAAAGCAGGATCGTCCAGCTTAAGGGGTGCCCTGGATACCACCAATAATGCAGTGCTTTTTATAATCGAAAATCGCACTTTTCAAGGATTTAACAGCCCGCTTCAGCAAGAACACTTCCACGAAAACTATATGGAATCAAAAAAGTTTCCAAGATCAATCTTTCAGGCAAGAATAATAGAACCATTGCAATGGAAGTCAGGGACAATGCAACAAATAAGGGCTAAAGGAACACTAAACATCCACGGCATTGAGCAGGAACGAATCATTGATGTTACGCTTCATTACATTGATAATCAAGTGAATGTATCGACCTCGTTTGAAGTGGCATTGGACGACCATAAAATTCGCATCCCGAAAGTAGTTTCTAAAAAAATTGCGCCTCTGATACGGGTAATTATCGAAGCAGAACTACACGTGAACACCAAAAAATAAACAGATGTCGCTGGTAAAAAGACTGGTTTTTTTCTGCTGCATTTTTATCCTGAAGTTTGTCACACTTCAAGCCGAATCCTTGTATATCAAATCCTTTATTCCCGGCCAATCTATGGATAACAAACCCATTATTTGCGTGGCCGAAGATCAAAATGGATTACTTCACATAGGAACAGCTGGTGGCATTTTTCAATTCGATGGTATCAACTACCGTTTGATTGCCTTGCCCGACAGCTTAAAAAATGCAAGCGTCAACTCCATGCTTTTCACAGAAAAAGGCTTCTATATCGGATTAAAGGAAGGAAATTTACTTTTCAGGACAAACACAACAGCCTTTGAACACCTCTTAAAGCTTGCAGCACCGATTTCTTCGCTAATCCAGAACCAAGATTCCACTATCTGGATCGGAAGCTATGGAGCAGGTATAAATCTGCTTTCAAAAGAAAAGCAATTAATCCATTTTATACCAGCTAATTATGAATTAAACCCATACATCTACAAGCTTGTTTATACTAATCGAACACTTTGGGCAGCCACCGATGCAGGTATTTATGGTATTAACAAAAATGCAAACGAATTTATTATTCAACAATTTACTGATCTGCCCGATTTTATCGTAACAGCTATGGTCGCAGATCCGGAAAACGGTTTGTGGCTGGGTTTTCAGCCAGGTGAATTTGGTCATTTTAATCCTGAAACTACTCAATTTACCCACAACCATTCAACAGCTAAAAGGATCCACAGGCTTGCGATTGCCGAAGATAAACTTTGGATGAGCCAAAATAATGAACAACTGATCTCTTATGACCTTACAGATCCACAAATTCAAACATTCACTTTTCCCGAAAATATTCTTCCCGGCAATATTCATAGCCTTATTCCTTCCAAAAATGGCGGATTATGGATCGCAACCGAAAAAGCAATAGGTTGGACAGCTGGACAATTAATTCGCTTTATATCAGGTTTTAACGATATACAGGCGGTTTTAATGGATCATGATAATACGCTTTGGATTGCGAGTGCAGAAGGTCTTCATCTTATCGAAATGAGATCGAATGAAGAATTTCATGATCCTCTGAAAGGAACAGCTTTCGAAAATATTTTTATCACCAGTTTGCATCAAACCGAAGATCAGTGCATCTGGATAGGAACATTCGACCAGGGTTTGCTTTGCTACAATCCAAACAACAAAGTTATTAGACAATTTACTGAACGCAATGGCCTGATTAACAACAATATTCTCTCACTCGAAAGTTTGGGTGATACCCTGTGGATTGCCAGTTTGGGCGGGGTTGCCAAAGCCATCCTTTCAAATGCGCAGAGTGCAATCAAATTTGAATCATTTGATCAAAAAAACGAACCAGGCGCCAATTATGTATATCATCTCTTTAAAGACTCCAAAAAGCGCATTTGGCTTGGAACAGATGGAAAAGGCCTGCTATATTACGAAAAAGGCCGTTTTAAACGTGCTTTTCCGGATACCCTGGCAGTAAATTCCATTTATTCAATTGCTGAAGCAAATGACGGAAGTATTTGGTTTTCTGCTTCTGATAATGGCCTTTATCGCTTTTACAAAGGAAAACTAAGCCATCTGACAACCGAAAACGGATTAAGTTCGATGACAGTAACCGCACTTAAAAATGCTGGAAACCAATTTTTGATTGCTGTTACTGCTGGTGGGATAGACCTGATCCATTCTGCAAGCCAGGAAGTATATCCACTTTCACGCGCCTACGGACTTGGCGCTTACCAGGCTAACCTTAACGCGATTGGACAGAATAAGCAAGGTGATTATTTTATCGGGACACCCCATGGAATTCAAATCCTGACTAACATCAACCAACTTGGCAATCGAAAAGCCACGCTTTTTTTGGAAGAACTTCAAAGTTTTGGTGAAAGCTTGACGATCAACCCTTTGTTGAAACTCGCGGCGCGACAAAATCAAATCAGTGCCAGCTATACAGCCCTTTGGTATCCACAACCAGAACTTTTACAGTTCGAATATCAACTTCAGGGATACGACCAAGGTTTTCGATTGACGCGCGAACGTCAAATTCATTTCAATGCACTGGAACCAGGAGGATATACACTCCAAATCAAACTAAAAAATCTCCCTGCCTATTTGGGACAATCAGTAATCAAACAACACATAAAAATTTTACAGCCTATTTGGAAACGTTGGTATGTCTGGATTCCGGCTTTGCTCTTGTTGCTCATAAGTGTCATTATGATAATGCGTTATAGGATAAAAAAAATACGCAAAGAACAACAGTTAAAACGCGAACGTGCTGAATTTGAATACCGCAACCTGCGCAATCAGGTAAATCCACATTTCCTTTTCAACAGCTTTAGCACATTGATGGCTTTGATAGAAGAAAACAGCTCTGAAGCAGTCGAATACACCGAACAACTCAGCGATTATTTCAGACAAATTCTACAATTCAGAGATACCGAATTGATCCGTCTCGCAGAAGAATTACTGCTTCTCGAAAATTACCTTGCACTTCAAAAAAAACGTTATGGCAATGGCCTTACTATGAAAATAATCCTTGAAGAAAAAACTATGGATACGATGATTCCGCCTATGAGCCTGCAGATGCTGGCCGAAAATGCTTTAAAACATAATCAGGCAAGCCGATCAAGTCCACTTCAAATCAAGCTGTCGCAAGAAGCAAACGATCTTGTTTTTTGCAATCAACTTCAACCCAAACAAAACAATGAAAAATCAACCGGATTAGGTATTAAAAACATTAAAGAACGTTACCTGAATTTTGCAGGAAAACAAATTCGGGTAATAAAAAACAACACTCATTTCTGCGTTTATTTACCTTTGATTCCTAAATGAAAACATTTACCGTTTTACAAATTGAAGACGAACAAGCCACTGCCAATCGGCAAAAAAGGCTTTTCTTGGAAATAGCACCCGAAACCACTTGGCTTGATACCTGCGATAATATCAGTTCCAGTGTTAATTACCTGAAAAGCAATCCCATGCCTGATCTGATTTTGCTGGATATACAACTTGCAGATGGAAACAGTTTCGAGATTTTCAAACAGGTGAAAGTGAACTGTCCGGTAATTTTTATGACCGCTTACGATGAGTTTGCCATCAAAGCTTTTGAGGTAAACAGCCTGGATTACCTGCTAAAACCGATTAAAAAAGAAGCACTTGAAAAAGCTGTTCAAAAATTTAAAAATCAACGCAAATCATTTGATATTCCTGATTTTAATCAATTAATAACCAGTCTCGAAACACTTAAAAGTCCAAAAAATATTAAACGCTTCATGGTTAAGCTGGGCAGCCAGATAAAAACTTTTAAGACCGAAGAGGTAGCCTATTTTTATATTGAAGATAAAATTGTTTTTGCCATGCTTGGCGATGGCAGCAGATTTCCGTTAGATCTTAGCCTTGACCAACTGGAACAGCAGCTCGATAAACAACAGTTTTTTAGAATTAATCGCGCGACGATCATCAGTTTTGAAGCCATTGAAAAGTTACACACCTACAGCAAATCACGAATAAAAGTGATTTTAAAACCTCAATGCCCGATCGAAACAATCAGCAGCACCGACCGTTCACCGCATTTCAGAGATTGGCTCAGCGGACAATAATTCCTGTTTAGTTGGTAATTTTTCCTGTTGAACTATAATGAATTTCAAGAGTTTATAGTCAGGACTATCTTTGCTGCAACTAATCCAAAAAATTACCTCAAAATGAAAAAATGGATGAAAATACTGGCTGTTCTTGCTGTAATTGGAATTGCAGCTGCCAGCTACGTTTATGTATTTGTTTACAACAAAGCACATCCCGATTATGCCCAACTCGAACCCGAGCACAGCATAAGCACCAAAGCATGCTTTGAAACATTTAGGAATAACGAAACAGAGGCAAATCAAAATTTTGTGGGCAAAATGATACAATTATCCGGTACACTTGATCAAATAGAATATGTTGATAATCAAATTATATTCTATTTTATCTTTTCCGAAGGTATGTTTGGAAACGAAGGCGTGCGCGTGAGTATGCTCCAAAATGAACAGCTATCTGAAATAACTACAGGGCAAAATATAACTTTAAAAGGTTTTTGTACCGGATACAATCAAACTGATGTGGTTCTTGAACATGGCAGTATCATTTATTAATCAATCAAAAAAAAATGAAAATGAAAAAACAAATTGCTTTAATCATCATTGCTGCAATGGCTATTAATCTTCAAATACAGGCTCAAAAATACATCACAAAAAATGGTAAGATTCACTTTTATTCAACTGCTCCGGCAGAAAAAATTGAAGCTTTTAATAATCAGGTTAACAGCGCACTGGATATATCAAATGGGGATTTCATTTTTCGTGTTCTGATGAAATCCTTTCAGTTTGAAAAAGCTCTGATGCAAGAACACTTTAACGAAAATTATGTGGAAAGTCATAAATTTCCTAATGCAACCTTCACGGGTACAGTGACGAATTTGAATGAAATTGATTTTCAGAAATCCGGTACTTATCAAGCTAAAATCGAAGGCGACTTAACAATTCATGGCATGACTCAAAAAATTTCGGAACAAGGAACTTTTGAAGTAAAAGATGATAAAATACACGGTAAATCAACATTTTATGTAGCTGTGGCCGATTATGATATTAAAATCCCACAGGCTGTAATTACCAATATTGCAGAAAAAATTGAAGTAAATGTTGATATTTTACTCGAACCCTTGAACAAATAAAACTGTTCACTGTTTATATTACGGTTTTGGTTATACATTTCAATTTTCTCCTATTGACACAGGCGTACTGCTCCCCGCAGACGCCTGTTTCTTTTGTTTTATACTACTGTTTTTCAACTGTTTGAACAATTTTTCATAAAAAGTGAGCATTTTTTCAGTCACACATCGAACAATTCAAATCTATACATGTTTAAATGTCGGTTTTGGTTATACATTTCAATTTTCTCCTATTGACACAGGCGCACTGCTCCCCGCAGGCGCCTGTTTCGTTTTTGTATAACTGCCTGAAAGCTTAAAGCAGTCAGCATTTCAAACTAATTTTTTAGTTATATAATGGAAAAAAATTAGTTCAGTTTAAATCTAACAGGCAAATTAAAAGATACGCGAACGGCTTGGCCTCTTTGATAGCCAGGTGTCCATTTAGGCATTAATGCCACTACCCGTTTGGCTTCTTCGTCGCAGCCACCTCCAATACCTCTGAGAATTTTTACATTAGATACTGCGCCATCTTTTTCAATAACGAAATTTATATACACCTTACCTTGTATGGTATCGCGACGAGCCTGCTCGGGATAACTGATGTTGCTAGCAATAAAATTCATCATGGCAGTGGCTCCACCAGGGAATTCGGGCATCACTTCAACTACAGTAAACACTTCTTCGCCAATTGCTTGTTCTTGCTTAAAAGCAGGTGTTTGATCATCTTCCAGTTTTACTTCTTCCATTGTGTCTGTTGCAAAATTGCAGGATTGAATAAAAACTGCTGCAACAAAAAAAGGCAGGAGTAAAGCAAATTTAAGCCATTTATGGGCAGGCTTGGTTCCCTTGATTTGATTCATCATAAGCATACGTTTTTTAATAAGTGATACGTTAAACGGATTTGTAAGCCAAAGCATGCCGCCATAGGTGGTTAGCTCCAACAAAGTTCTTTGGTAAATTGATCTGTTTATTTTTTTTATTGCCAGCTGATCTGCTTCAAATTCGTGCATGGTTTTCAGTTCGCTACGTAAAAAATACCAGGCCGGATGATACCAAAAAACAGCCTGTAATAACTCAAAATAAATAATATCAAGCGAATGAAGCCGATCGGCATGAGCTTTTTCATGCGCCAGCACTGCATAAAAACGCTGATCGCTGAGCAAATCGTACGACACAAAAAACCAATTGAAAAATGAGAAAGGTATTTTATCACTATCCAACCTGACGATTTTCATGCCATGATTTGATTCAGCTTTGACACGAATAATCAGAGAACCTATCAGCAGGAGTTTAAAAACATACTGCAATAAAAACCCTAAACAGATCAGAGCGAATACATTAAATATGCTAAAACTAATGCCGCTTTGCTCAACAACTACTTTTTCTGACTCAGTTAAAGGATTGATTAATACCTCTGGCAACATAACGGCTGGCAATAAATTAGTAAGACTAAAGTCATAAACATCCAAAGGTAAAATGGGTAAAATCATTGCCAAAAAGCTACTCAAAAGTATATAAAACCGATTGAAACCCACACTGGCGTTTCGCCGCAAAATCAGCAGATAAGCTACCGTAAAAATCAACAGGTAAATTGCTGCACGAAAATTCCAATAGAGCAGGGTTTCCATGTTTATTGATTTGTAGATTTTTGTTCTATCTCCTTTTCAATCATGCGCTTCAACTCCTCCAACTCTGAAAGACTAAGCTTTTTTTCCTTGGAGAAAAACGAAAACATTTGCTTCACAGAATTACTGAAATAATTTCCAGCTAAATTTTTTACCAAATGTTGTGAATACTCTTTTTTAGTAATCACCGGAAAATACTGATGACTTTTACCAAAAGCTTCATGCCCGACAAACCCCTTGCGTTCAAGTATCCTTACTATTGTCGAAACCGTATTGTAAGCAGGTTTAGGTTCGGGAAGCTGTTCCAGAATATCATTGACAAAAGCTTTTTCGAGCCTCCACAATTCATGCATGATCTGTTCTTCTGCCTTGGTAAGTTCTTTCATCGTAACTAAGTTGATAGTTTTATAACTAATTTTTTAGTTAAATATTGTACAAAAGTAAACCAATATTGAAAAAAGTCAAGAAATAAATTGTGACCGGTTGATTTTGAGCTGTTAACGGATCAATAACCTTTTGCTGTGGCTTCCTTTTCGAGCCGGTTGTACCAGTCTTCTCCAAAGCGACGAACCAGGGCATCCTTCAAAAATTTATATAAAGGCAGTCCTGCTTTTTCACCTTTTCGCTTAGCGGGAACACAAATGCTCCACTGATGATAATTAACATGAATAAAGCCATCCTTTTCGACCAGTCTCACAGGATAAAGGTGACAACTAACCGGCTTGCGAAAACTACTTTTTCCCGCATTCCAAGCCTTTTCGATGGCGCAAAAAGCTGTTCCATTTTCATGGAAATCCACAAAAGCACATTCTTCCCCGTTTACCAAAGGCGTAACATATTGTCCCATTTCGTCGTAATCAAAAACACCGTCCTGCTCCACTACCTGTGTTCCTTCGGGGCGCATAAAGGGTTTTATCTCATCCAGGTTATCTTCGAGTAAACTAATTTCGGCCTCTTCGAGTGGTGCACCGGCATCACCAGCCACACAACATTCGCCTTTGCATCGCGGCAAATCACAAATGAATTTGGCTGCTAAAAAATCCTGGCTAACAATGGTATTGTCGATGATTATCATGCTGCAAAAGTAGGGATAAGAAATTGTAACACTTAAGCGCTCGGCTTAATAGTTGTTTGATTTTTTCGCTTCCTGAAGTATTCAATAATCTCCTCTTTTGTCATTTTTGATAACTTCTCACTTAATTTTTCTCTTTGCTGACGCATAAAACCAACGGCATCAAATACTTTTTTAGTCGTCTTCATATTTTTCAAATTCTCTTGGTGAACGTATTTCTAATTGCTTATATCCGTTTTTAATGTTTATTGAATTATAACCTCTTATCCTTTCAAGATTTACAATGTGTTTAAAATTCCAGCTCACTAAAAAGTCAGCTCTATTAATGGTAGCTAAAGCAATATGTAAACAGTCTGCAAAACTTGTTGGACCAACTACCTTTTCAGTTATGTATTCAGTTGCTAAATCAACAGCTTCCGTACTAATTTCAATAAACTCAGTTAAGTTAGCACTAAGACCTTTTACAAGCTCTTTTACTTTTTCGGGTGCACTTTCAAGTTCATCTTGCGTTACTGTTGAAAACAATACTATAAATTCACCTGACCTGATGCGATCAAAAAGAGGCATAGTATGTTCAGAGAATTCCTCGTCAAATACTCCACCAAAAACGGACGTGTCTATATATATCTTATGTTTCATTTAATTGCTTTTTTGCATTTTACAAACTTACTATTTTTTCATTTCACTAGTCAATACCTTGTATCACCCTAAATTTATAAACTTAATGCTTATCAAATGGCTAAAAAAAAATACGATTTATTAACTTATCTCAAGCTGATTAAATTTATTTTCTAAAGTTTCGCACTTACTAATAAACTAAAAATTAGCATAAATAATTAAAAAAAAGTAGCATGATTTTGAAGCTAATTAAATGTTTTTCATTAAATTAGCAATGTCTTCCAAAACATAAAAC
>Ga0100391_1000111_pt1 | contig 99326 bp, 104 predicted proteins | sample CryGeymeta201515_FD_81541 | JGI IMG/M metagenome (GOLD analysis project Ga0100391, IMG submission 81541) | Groundwater microbial communities from Crystal Geyser aquifers in Utah, USA - Crystal Geyser metaG 2015-15 | ecosystem: Environmental > Aquatic > Deep subsurface > Groundwater | place...
AATGCCGCCCTCTGGGTGATCGAGGACGACATCCGCGCCTGCGACGCGCGCAGCGATTTCGGGCCCGGTTTCATCGCGCTGGCCCGCGCGGTCTATCAGACCAACGACCGGCGCGCGGCCGTCAAGAAGGCGATCAACCTCGCGCTCGGTTCGGCCATTGTCGAGGAGAAATCCTATCATGACGCCGGATGACCGCATCGCCGCCGCCCGCGCCGGGCTGGTGCAGGCGCAGGCCGACCTTGGCCGCGCGCTCGAGCAGGACCGCAGCCGCGCGCGCGGCGGCCTGATCCGCCGCCTGCACGAGGTGCGCCGGATGCTCGACCCCGGCTATCACTATGTGTCGCAGGCCGGGCAGGACCTGATCGTGGACCGCCTGCTGGGGGCCAAGCGCGGCGGCACATTCGTCGATATCGGCGGCTATGACGGCGTCACCGGGTCCAACACGCTGTTTTTCGAGCAATGGCGCGGGTGGAGCGGGGTTCTGGTCGAACCCGTGCCCTCCAACCTCGCCCGCGCGCGCGACATCCGGCGCTGCCCCTGTCTGGGTCTGGCGGTGGCCGCAACCCAGGGCGAGGCGGATTTTGTCGAGATCACCGAAGGCTTTACCCAGATGAGCGGGCTTGCGGGCAGCTATGATCCCGCGATGCTCACCCGCGTGCGGCAGGACCCCCGCCACCGCGAACGCATCCTGCGCGTCGAAACACGCAGCCTCTCGCGCATCCTCACCGATGCGCTGCTGCCGCACCCCGATTTCGTCTCGCTCGACATCGAGGGCGGCGAGGCGGATGCGCTGGCGGCCTTTCCCTTTGCCGCGCATCGCGTGGGCCTCTGGGCCATCGAGAACAACACCGGCGGGCCCGAGATTGCCCGCATCATGCAGGCCGCCGGCTATGATCTGGTAGAGTTTGCGGGCCCTGACGAAATATGGCGACTCCGTGGCCTTTAGCCCCGATTTGAAACGTTAAGCCCCCCTTTACAGCCGCCGCGCTACGCCCGTCATGGGTGAACGAAAAGGGTGGTGGCAATGGTCGCGCATGCGAATGCTCCGATAATCATCAAGCGCAAGAAGGTGATCGCCGGTGGCGGCCACCATGGCGGCGCGTGGAAGGTGGCCTATGCGGATTTCGTGACCGCCATGATGGCCTTCTTCATGCTGATGTGGCTGCTCAACGCCACGACCGAGGATCAGCGCAAGGGGATATCCGACTATTTCGCGCCGACGATCCCGATCAGCCGCGATTCCGGCGGCGGTGATGGGCTCTTTGGCGGCAACAGCATGTTTTCGCAGGAAACATTGCTGCGAGACGGGACGGGTGCTACCGCCGGTGAGCCCGGACCCGAAGCCTTTGCGCCCGGCGAACAGAACGAGGATGGCGCCAACCCCCCAGCCGAAGTCGCAGCCCTGCGCGAGGTCGAGGAAGTGCTGCAAGGCATCGGCGGAGAGAGCGCGGTCGCAGAGCAGGCCTTGCGCCATGTCGTGACACGCCTCACCGACGAGGGGCTGGTGATCGAGCTTTTCTCGCTGCCCGACGCGCCGCTCTTTGCGCCGGATACGGCGCAGCCCATGCCGGTGACAACCGAGCTTCTCAGGATGATCGCGCGGACGGCGGGCCTCGTCACCAATCAGGTGGCGGTAACCGGCCACACCCCGGCGCGGCCGGTCGTGGTGGCCAACAACCCCGTCTGGACCCTGTCGAGCGAGCGCGCGATGCAGGTCCGCCTGATGCTCGAAGAGGCCGGCGTTGCCCCCGCCCGGATGCAGCGCGTGACCGGAAATGCCGACCGCGCGCTTGTCGATCCCAATCCGATGGCCGTGCGCAATGACCGGATCGAGATCATCCTGCTGCGCAAGGCGGGCGCAAACGGACAATAATGGGCGCGATTTGATCCGTTAGGCGACTGTTAAGGCTGAGCGCGTAGTCAGGGCGTAACGCAACAGCCAGTTGATACGGAAAGGCGCGCCCATGACGATCTCGTCCTCACTCAATGCCAGCGTGGCAGGCCTGTCGGCCAACGCCAGCCGGTTGTCCACGATTTCCGACAATATCGCGAATGCCTCGACCTATGGCTACAAGCGGGCGGTGACGGATTTCCACTCGATGGTAATCCAGAGCGGGCGCGGCACCTATTCCGCGGGCGGCGTGCGCATCTCGACCCAGCGGCTGATCGACGAACGCGGGCCGCTCCTGTCCACGTCCAACCCCACCGACCTTGCCGTGCGCGGGCGTGGTTTTCTGCCTGTCACGTCAGAGGTTGCGGTCAATGTGGCCAATGGCGCGACGCCGCTGATGCTCACCACCACCGGGTCGTTCCGCCCCGATGCAAATGGCTATCTGCGCTCGGCCAGCGGCCTGATCCTGATGGGCTGGCCCGCCGCGAACGATGGCACGATCCCCACCTTTCCCCGCGACACGCGCGTCGGGCTCGAGCCGATCCGCATCAACATGAACCAGTTCACCGGCGAGCCGACGACCGAAATGACGCTCGCACTCAACCTGCCGGCCACCGCGACCGAATCGACCGGGTCCGGCACGCCCGAAGAACTGTCGATCGAATATTTCGACAACATGGGCAAATCCGAACGCCTGACCGTCACATTCACCCCCACGGTTCCGGCCGCCGGCGCCTCGAACGAATGGACCATCACCCTGTCGGACAGCGCATCCGGAGGCGCGGTTGTGGGCGAATATGTCCTCACCTTCGACGACACGCGTGGCGCGGGCGGCACGCTGGCCACCGTCACCGCCGTGACAGGCGGCGCCTATGACCCGCTGACCGGAACCTTCGATGTCAACGTTGCGGGCGGGCCTCTGAGCGTCAACATCGGGATGCCGGGCGCACCAGACGGCATGACGCAACTCTCTGATACCTTCGCCCCGGTGACGATCGCCAAGAACGGCGCGCAGGCGGGCAACCTGACGTCGATCGAGGTCGATGCGAACGGCTATGTCCACGCCTATTACGACGTCGGCATCACGCGGCGCATCTTCCAGGTGCCGCTGGTCGATGTGCCCAATCCCAACGGGCTCGAAGTGCGTGACCGCGAAACCTACCTTGTCACACCGCAAAGCGGCTCGTTCTTCCTGTGGGACGCCGGCGACGGTCCGACCGGCGATGTCGTGAGCTACGCACGCGAGGAATCGGCGACCGACATCGCAGGCGAACTGACCGCGCTGATCCAGACCCAGCGGGCCTATTCCTCCAATGCCAAGGTGATCCAGACCGTGGACGAGATGTTGCAGGAAACCACCAACATCAAACGCTGACCCCGGACCGACTGACCATAAGGAACCGTCGCGATGAGCATCTCGCATTCCCTGTCCAACGCCCTCAGCGGCCTGACCGCAGCCTCGCGAATGGCCGAGGTCGTCTCGTCGAACCTGTCCAATGCGCTGACCGACGGCTATGGGCGCCGGCGGCTCGACCTCTCGTCGATGAATGTCGGCGGGCGCGGCGCCGGCGTGCAGATTGACGGGGTCCTGCGCATGGTTGACCGTAGCATTCTGAGCGACAGGCGCCTGGCGGACTCGGGAATGTCGGGTCAAAAGACACTCGTCAAAGCCTGGACACGCCTTGAGACGGTCATCGGCGCCATCGGTGACGATACTGGACTTTCCGACCAGATGGCTGCAGTCGAGCGGGCAATGATCGCAGCCGCATCAGATCCGCAATCCGATCAACGCCTCTCCAGCCTTGTCTCGCAACTCGGCAGCCTGACGGCCGGCCTGCGCAACAGCGCCGAAGGGATCCGGACACTGCGCCAGGAAAGCGACCAGAGCATCGCCACGCAGGTCGATGACCTGAACCAGTCGTTGCGCCAGGTTGCGACGCTCAACGCGGACATCACACGCTCGCGCAATACCGGCGGCGATCCTTCGGCGCTGATGGACCAGCGGCAACGGGTCATCGACCGCATTGCCACCATCGTGCCGCTCCGGGAAATGGACCGCGCAGGCGGTCAGGTGGCCCTGATGACGACATCCGGCCTGACCCTGCTGGACGGCCCTCCTGCGCAGTTCGGTTTCACCGCGGCCACCTATGTGACACCTGACATGACCCTCGCGTCCGGAGGTCTCGCCGGCGTCACTCTCGACGGCGCCCCACTCGACCTGTCGAACGGTTACGGCAAACTGGCCGGTGGTTCGCTTGCAGCCCAATTCAAATTGCGCGACCAGACGCTCACCGACGCCCAGTCAGGGCTCGACGCGATCGCCCGTGACCTTGTCGAACGCTTTCAGGACCCAGCGACCGATCCCACATTGCTGGCCGGCGACCCGGGCCTGCTGACCGACGCCGGCATGGCCTTCGACCCGCTGGACACAGTCGGCCTTTCAGGCCGGATCGCCGTGAACGCTGCCGTCGATCCGGCCCGGGGGGGCGCGCTCTTTCGCCTGCGCGACGGGATCAATGCCGCGGCACCGGGTCCGGTCGGCAATGCGGTGCAACTGAACAACTGGCATGATGCACTTACCGAAAGGCGCAGCCTGACCCCCGGTGGCCAGCAGACCGGTGCAGCCGGCCATGTCGCGGCCTTCACGACTGCGATCGGCGCGGGTCGAGTCGCCGCCGATGCCGAAATGAGTTTTGCCAGCGCACGCTACGGCGTTCTGCGCGAAGCCGAATTGGCCGATGGCGTAGACAGTGACCACGAAATGCAGATGCTTTTGCGGATCGAGCAGGCCTATGCGGCAAATGCAAGGGTCATGCAGACGGTCCAATCCATGATCCAGACGTTGATGGAGATCTGACCATGACCCTGACCAGTATCGGCGATATGGCCCGCCATTTTTCATCATTGCGCCAGAATACGGCGATCAAGACCCGGATGGATATCCTGACCCGCGAAATGGCTTCGGGCAGGGTCGCCGATCTCGCTACCCATCTTGGCGGGGACAGCGCGCGCCTATTGTCCATCAAGGGCAGTATCGACATCGCCTCCGGTTTTGCCTCTGCAAACCGGACACTTGGGCAGACCCTGTCCACCATGCAGGTTGCCCTTGGCACAGTCGAAGCCGAACGGGTCAGCCTCTCCAGCACCCTGATGACCGTCTCCTCGCAATCCTCCCAACAGGAGTTGAAGGCGACCCAGGGCGCTGCCGAAGGCGCCTTCGGCAGTGTTGTGCGGTCTCTCAACGCGCGGTTTGGCGATGCCAGCCTCTTTTCCGGCACCGCCGCCGACCGGGCACCACTGGCCGCACCTGAGGCGATGCTCGCGTCGATCCGGGCCGCCCTCGTCGGTGCGACAAGCGTCAATGACGTCAAGACCGTGCTCGACGACTGGTTCGATGCACCGGCCGGCGGCTTTGCGACGACCGGCTATCTTGGCGACAGCGGTGCGCTGCCAGTCCGTCGGATCAACAGCGAGACCGCAATCACCATCGACGCGCGCGCTGACGATCCCGCCCTGCGCGCCGTGATGAAAGCGACGGCGATGGCTGCTGTGGCAGGTGACCCCGGACTTGGCTTCTCGACGGGCGATCAGGCATTGCTGATGCAGGAGGCGCGGTCGTCCTTGCTTGCCGCAGGTGACAACCTGATCGCCCTTCAGGCCGGTCTCGGCCATCTGGAAGAGAGGGTTGATCGCACCACCGCTCTCCAGACGGCACAGCAGGCGGCGCTCGGGATCATGCACATTGACCTCGTTTCGGCTGACCCCTTTGCCACCGCAAGCCAGTTGCAAGCCGTCCAGCAACAGCTCGAGACACATTATACATTGACGGCACGCCTCTCCGGTCTTTCGCTTGTGAATTACCTGCGATGAAAAAACTGACCTGCATCGCGGCCCTTTTTCTGGCCTTTGCCCAGCCATCCTGGGCAGGGCCCATCCGTCTGAAGGATCTCGTTGAATTCGACGGTGTTCGATCAAATGATCTGGTCGGCTACGGGCTTGTCGTCGGGCTCAACGGCACCGGCGACGGGCTGCGCAATTCGCCCTTCACCGAAGAAATCATGGCGAACATCCTGGAGCGGCTCGGCGTGAACGTTTCGGGTGAGCAATTCCGGCCCCGCAACGTCGCGGCCGTGCTCGTGACGGCAAGCCTGCCACCCTTTGCCAGAGCGGGAAGCCCGATCGACGTGACCGTGTCAGCCATCGGTGACGCCTCGAGCCTGTTGGGTGGCACGCTGATCATGACACCGCTTAATGCCGCTGATGGCGAGATCTACGCCGTCTCGCAAGGGACTGTAATCGCAGGTGGCGTTTCGGCACAGGGTGAAGCGGCCCGCGTGACCCAGGGCGTGCCGACCGCTGGCGTCATTCCCTCAGGGGCCACGGTTGAGCGTGAGGTGGATTTCGACTTCAGCGGTCTGTCGACCATCAGACTGGCATTGCGCAGCCCGGATTTCACGACCGCTGCCCGGATCGAGGCCGCGATCAACAATGACTTCGGGCGACAGGTTGCCGTGATGCTCGATTCCGGCACGGTCCAGCTCGATATCCCGGCAACTCGAATGGCCTCCCCCGCACATGCGTTGGGACGGATCGAGAATATTCTGGTCGAACCCGAACTGCGCGCGCGCGTGGTCGTTGACCAGCGGTCGGGCACGATCGTGATGGGAGAGGATGTTCGCATCAGCCGGGTCGCGGTCAGCCAGGGTAACCTCACACTGAGAATCGAAGAGGCGCCTCTTGTGGCCCAACCCAATCCATTTTCGCCCGGTGAAACGGTGGTCGTTCCGCGCACCAATGTTGCGATCCAACAAGGCCAAGGCACCGGACTGGCAGAGATCCGGGGTGGCACCTCGCTGTCAGAGGTTATTGCAGGGCTCAACGCTTTGGGAGTCGCACCCCACGACATGATCGATATCCTCAAGAGCATCAAGGCGGCCGGCGCACTACATGCGGAGTTCATCGTGAGGTGAGGGGAGCGGCCGCACATTGCAGTCGCCCCAGTCAAGCCGCCGGGTTCCAGGATGGAGCCGGGGTCTCCCTCCGTTCGTCGCCGATCATACGCGCCGACCGTGCAGATCGACCCTGTCGATGACACCAGGTGGACAGGCAGAGAACACCTCGAAGTGTCACAGTCCGGATTGGACCGGAACAAGCGACATCCAAAGATCGGGTTGAGGCGTTCCAGTCGCATCCGGTCTGTTGACCGCCAGCCCGGTCATCCTGCCACCTCGAGCCGGATCCCTTGGGCAGATTGTTCCCATGGGACGATTGGGCATGACAAGTCTGCGGAAGCCCGGCCACAACTTCCGTATCGCATCCGTAGATCTTGCTTTTCGCCTTCGGCGAGCAGCAGCGAGGTGGCGGCGGAAAGCTAGAAGTAACTGCGGACGAGACTGCCGGCAATGAGGCTCCAGCCGTCTGCCACGACAAAGAAGGCGAGCTTGAACGGCAAGGATACGATTGCGGGAGGGACCATCATCATGCCCATCGACATCAGCACCGCAGCGACAACGAGGTCGATGATCAGAAAGGGAAGAAAGATGAGAAAGCCGACCTGAAAGGCGCGCTCGATCTCACTGAGAAGGAATGACGGCACGAGCACCGAAAGGGGTGCGTCGCTGATCGCGAGGTCGACGGGCAGTTCCGGCCGCAGACTGGCCAGCGCTTCGAATGTATCCGCGGCGATACGACCGGCCATGAATGTGCGGAAAGGTGCGAGGGTCAGGGGAAAGGCTTCTTCAACCGTCAGCTGCCCTTCGAGCAGCGGGCTGATTCCCGCGGTCCAGGCGGCCTGCCCGACCGGTTCCATCACGAAATAGGTGAGAAATAGCGCGAGGCTGACCATCAGCATGTTGGGCGGTGATTGTTGCAGCCCGATCGCCTGACGCAGGATTGCCAGCACCGTGACAATGAAGGGAAAGCAGGTGATCATGATCAGCAGGCCGGGCACGATGCTGAGCAGCGTGATCAGGACAAGCAACTGGATCGACCGGGTGGCGAGCGACCCTCCGTCGCCGAATGTGACGGCGATATCCTGCGCCGCGGCTGGCGTTCCAAGGACGAGCCCGGCAAGCAGCAGCAACCATGTCATCCGCCGCAAGGTCATGAGCCCAGCGTGGCGTTGATGGAAACCACCTCGGTCAGCCGCACGGCGAGTTGCCCGGGCTCGGGCCCGTCCATCTCCTGCAACTCGCCCCGCGCGATCAGCCGGTCGCCGATGTAGAGCTCGACCGGATCGTCGATGCGACGGTCCAGCGGGATCACGGCATTCTCACCGAAGCTCAGCAGATCACGCAACAGCGGTCGCGCATGGCCGACCGAGATCGTGATCTCGATCGGAACCGATCGCAGCGGGTGGTGATCGGCAGGATCGGCGGGTCGGGTCAGATGGGGGTCATCCATTGTGCTGGCTCCGTTGCGGAATGGTGAAAAGGCCCGTCAGGCACTCGCGCAGGTCGGCGAGCAGCCTGTCAGGGTCGATGGCGGTCTCTGCCTGGCCACACGCGATGAGCGCTTCGGACAGCGACAGTGCCGGGTCACCCGCCAATTCGACCGGAAATGCCGGAAATTGCGAGATCAGAGGCGAAAAACCGGGGAGATGCGCGGGGTTGAGGAGGATCCTGACGGGGCGCGACATATCCTTTTCAGCCTGCTCCAGCAGGACATCCAGCAGATGCGCGCCAAAGCTCTCGTGCAGAATGGCGGGCAGGACCTTCTCGACAAGCGCAGCGAAGAGCGGCCGGAGCGCGGCAAGGATCTGACCATGCGCTTCGGCATATCCGAAGGCCATATCGCCCAGAGTCTGCACCAGTTCGGAGCGGATCACCGTCTGCTCGGCCATGGCCGCTTCGCGGCCGGCCAGTTCGCCGGCCAGGAATCCGGCCGACCATTCCGGCCCCGGGCCATCGGTCACGGCGCCGGTATCGGGCGGGAGGTCAAAGCGATCAAGCTTGAGCTTGAGCATGTCAGGCACGCTCCTGTTCTTCGGGGTCTTCGATCCAGCTTTGCAGGATCTGGATGGTCTCATCCTGACGATCCTCGATCATGCGCCGCAGTCGGGTCACCGGGTCCTCTTCGCCGCCGTCCTGCTGCACAGACGTCCCCGGTCCGCCCAGCGACAAGGCGGCCAGCGGCGGGGAACCTCCCGGAAGGGCGATCGACTGTGGCCCCGGCAGGCCCAACGGTTCGGCCTGCGGCGGGCGCGATGACATCAGGATCGGTCGCACCACAAAGAGGCCGAGCACCAGGGCCACCAGCGCCATGATCCCCAGTTGCGCCAATGACATCATGTCCAGCGGCACGCCTGCAGCTTCCACCGCGTCCGACCCCAAAGGTGCGATCGGTTCGAACCCCATCGAGCGGATCGTGATCACATCGCCACGGGTTTCATCCAGCCCGACCGCAGACGCGACGAGGTCGCGCATCGAGGCGAGCTCTTCTTCACTGCGCGGCGCGATTGTTGCGGTGCCGGAGGCATCAACCGTCACGACATCATTGACCAGCACCGCGACCGTCAGCCGCCGCACGGCCCCGGGCACACGCAGGACTTCGCGCTGGATTTCGGAAACTTCGTAGTTGGTGAGCGCACGGGTTTCGCTTGTCTCGTTGGTCGAACTGCCGGCGCCACCGGCAGCATCGCCGCCCGGCAGGTTCGACGCGACCGTCACATCACCCGTTTGGCTGCCCTGCGCGTTGCTCGATCGCTCTTCGACTTCGGTCGAAATCGCGATGCGGCCCTCGGGGTCAAGGCGGCGTTCCACGATCGTCTCGGTTTCGGTCACGGTATCCAGCGACAGCTCGACCACGACATTGCCATATCCGACCCGCGCCTCGAGCAGCCGTTCCGCGCGGCTGCGCAACTCCTCTGCGCGGGTCTGACCACTCGCGGTCATGTCACCCTCGTCAGCGCCGACGACAAGCCCGCCTTCGCCGTCGATGACGGCGACATCCTCGGGCGACAGACCCGATACCGCCGAGGCCACGAGGTAGCGCAACGCCTTGGCGTGAGGGGCGGAGAGCGGGCCGCCATTGGTGGTCACGGTTACGGCGGCCGTCGTGCGTTCGCCGCGCTGGAAGGGACGATTCGCAAGCGTCGAGATATGCACCCGCGCGCTGCGGATATGCGGGCTCGCAAGGATGGTGCGGGCAAGCTCACCTTCCTTGGCGCGCCAATAGGCCGCATCGAACATCTGCGACGTCGTGCCGAAACCCGACAGCCCGTCGAGCAATTCATACCCCTGGCCAGAGTTGGCCGGCAGCCCGTCGGACGCGAGGGTCATGCGCAGCTGGTCGCGCAGGGTGGCCGGCACGAAAATTGCACTGCCACGCACCTCATAGACAATGCCGCGCTGGTCGAGCGCCGCGATCACATCACCAGCCGCATTCGATTCGAGCCCCGAATAGAGCAGCGACATCGTGGGCGAACCCGCCCCCCGCGAGAGGCCTATGACGGCCGCAAAAACGGCCGCGGTCGCGGCGATCACGATGAATTTGCGGCGCGCGTCCAGTTTCGACCAGACGGACAAGAGGTTGTCCAAACCATTCCTCCAGCAAAGACGGACATTCTGCCCGGTTGCTGCATCAATGCCGGATCAGGCTTAAGAATTGGTTAGTCCCTCCCGGTTTATCTGATGGCATCACGACAAGGGATGCCGTTCATGACCGCTGTTGCCGACCCGACCGACGCGCCACCGAAAAAGAAGTCCTCGAAACTGCCTCTGGTCATCGGCCTCGTGCTGGCGATTCTGGGCGGCGCCGGCGGGTTCATGTCAGTGAAACTTGGGTTTCTGGGTGGTCACGCCGAAGGCGATGCGGCCGCCGATCTGCCCGCGCCAGATGCACCGATGCTCGCACCGGCGGCCTTCGTTGCGCTCGACCCGGTCATCATCAACCTGTCGAATCAGTCCGGTCGTCTGCTCTTGCGCTTTGCCGCCCAGCTCGAGGTCGCACCGGAATACCAGCACGAGGTAGAGGCGATACGTCCGCGCATCGTCGATCTCATCAACGGCTACCTGCGCGCGCTCGAACTGCGCGACATCGAAGATCCCGCAGCCCTGATCCGTATCCGCGCACAACTCTTGCGGCGCATCCAGGTGGTCACCGGCCGCGATCGGGTGCGCAACCTTCTGATCATCGAATTCGTCCTGACTGGAGCAAACCCATGATTTCCGCGATCTCTGATACCCTCCTGATGGCCGGCGCGCTCGGCGCTGCTCTCTATTGCTATGTCCTGTCACGGCGTCTGCGGCGCTTTACCGATCTCGAGCAGGGAGTTGGCGGCGCGGTCGCCGTGCTCTCGGCGCAGGTGGATGACCTGACCCGGACGCTCAACCGGGCTCAGGCGGCGGCGGCCGGCTCGGTCGGCAAGGTCTCCGAAGTCAATGCGCGGGCCGAGGCCGCGGCCGTCAGGCTCGAACTGCTGCTCGCCTCGCTGCACGACATCCCCGACGCGGGGCCATCGCGGCCCCCGGCCTCGCCGGTATTCTTCCGCCACCCCGACACCGCGGGACGCTGAACATGTCGGCCACCATCAGAGCCCGCAAAGGGCGCAAACCGAAGGGGCGCGGCGTCCTGACGGTCGTGATCTGCCTTCTGGTCTCCTCGGGCCTGCTGCGGCTGGGCAGCGACGCGAGCCTGGCCTTTGCGACCGAACCTGCGGGAGAGCCGCCAGCGCTGCCTGAGGCCGCATATTGTGAGCCCCCGGCAGATGCCGAAGCCCTGCTCACCGCCCTGCAAGAGCGCGAGGCGCGGATCGAACGGCGCGAGGGGCAGATGGCGGACCGGATGCAGGCGCTGCAGGTCGCCGAGGCGGAGGTGTCGGAAAAGCTGGCGGCCCTCGCCGCGGCCGAGGCGTCCTTGTCGGCCACACTCGCCCTCGCTGATTCGGCCGCCGAGACAGACCTGTCGCAATTGACGGCCGTCTACGAAAACATGAAACCGCAAGACGCGGCCGCCCTTTTCAGCCAGATGGCGCCCGAATTCGCGGCCGGTTTCATGGGCAGGATGCGGCCCGATGCCGCGGCTGCAATCATGACGAACCTCGACCCCACGCAAGCCTATTCGATCAGTGTCATCATCGCCGGTCGCAACGCGCTCGTTCCGACCGAATGACCGCAAAACGCGGCGGCCGCAGACGATTCCTTAACCCGATTCTGCGACCGTCACCACGGGACAGAACGCAACCGAATGGACGGGGAAGAAACTGAATGATCGGTCTGATCGGCATCGTGATCATCTTCGTCATGGTCTTCGGCGGCTATACGCTCGCCGGGGGCAAGCTTGGCATCATCCTGAAATCATTGCCGTTCGAGATGATCATGATCGGCGGCGCCGCCCTCGGTGCCTTTGTGCTTGGCAGCGACGTGGCCGGGATCAAGCATACGCTCAAGGACATGGGCAAGGTGTTCAAGGGCCCGAAGTGGAAGCCCAAGGACTACAGCGATCTCCTGTGCCTGCTTTTCGAACTGATCCGCATCGCGCGGTCCAATCCCGTGGCCCTCGAAGAGCATATCGAAAACCCAAAGGACTCCTCGATCTTCAGCAAATACCCACGGATCGGTGCAGACAAGGAAGCCGTCGCTCTGATCTGCGACACGCTGCGGTCCGCCTCGATGAACTATGACGATCCGCATCAGGTCGAGGAAGTCCTGGAAAAACGGATCGAGGCGAACCTCCACGATTCCATGCATTCGACCCACGCCTTGCAAACCATTGCCGACGGCCTTCCGGCCCTCGGGATCGTGGCCGCCGTGCTGGGCGTCATCAAGACGATGGGGGCGATCGACCAGCCGCCCGAAGTCCTGGGCAAGATGATCGGCGGCGCCCTGGTCGGGACCTTCCTCGGGGTGTTTCTCGCATATGGTCTCGTCGGACCGTTTGCTGTGCGGCTCAAGTCCGTTGTCGAAGAAGACGCCCATTTCTATCAGCTCATCCGTGAGGTCCTGGTGGCGAACCTGCATCAGCATGCCCCCAACATCTGCATCGAAGTCGGGCGCCAGAATACACCCGGGCACAACCGTCCAAGCTTTACCGAACTCGAAGAAGCCTTGAAGGCGACCAAAGGTGCGGCATGATCCGGATCCTGATCCTCTGTCTGCTGGTGGCATCGGCGACGGCGGCGCGGGCCGAGGTCATTACCTTTCGAAGCGGCGAACACGCCGATTTCAGCCGGCTCGTCCTGACCATACCGCGCGGAACCGACTGGCGGCTCGGGCGTGATGGCGACGGCTACGCCCTGCAGCTCGGCAACCCCGCCGACCGGTTCGACATTTCTTCCGCGTTTGACCGCATTTCCAGAAACCGGATCGCAGCGCTGGACCCTGAAGCCGGCCCCGGCCGGCTGGGCATCGCACTCGCATGCGATTGTCATGCGACGGCTTTTCTTTGGCGCGCCGACAAACTGGTCTTGGATGTCGCAGACGGCGGGCCGCCAGCCGGGTCTGTCTTTGAAACACCTATCGATGGCACGGCTCAGGGGTTGGTGCGCGTGGACCAGCCGACCTTGCCCATCCTGACGGGACCAGGCCCACAAAACACCGAAAGTTTGGCAGCTTTGCCTGATCCATTCATTCAGCCAGACGCAAGCGAAACCCTCTTGAGCGCAACCGAACGCGCAATCGCAGAAAGCCTGGCACGCGCGGCCAGTCAGGGCCTGCTCACGCTTGATCCCACAGCAGTGTTGCAACCGAGTCAATCGCCGCCAGGGCCAGCGGAGATGCCTATGGTGACAAGCGCCGAGGATGCCGCGGTGTCGGCCGACGTGCCCGCCTTGCATCCCGGACTCACCACTCATTCCGCAATCGACATCTCGCCACGCAGCCTCGACCCCGACCAGAGCCTTTCGCGCACGGGGCAGCCCTGTCTCGCGGAAGGGTCACTCGACGTGGCTGCATGGGCAGATGAAAGTGATTTCGGCAGCCAGATCGGGCGCCTTCAGGCGCGCCTCACGGGAGAGTTTGACAGCTACTCCGCCAGCACCGCGACCGATCTTGCCCGGCTCTATATCCATTTCGGCTTTGGCCGCGAAGCGCTTCGTGCCCTGCAGATCAGCGACACGTCCGACCCTCAGACCGAGCTGCTCGCAAGTCTCGCACATCTTGTCGATGCCGAGCCCAGCGACCCGGCCGCTCTTGAGCAACAGGAAGGTTGTGCCAACGGTGTCGTATTTTGGCTGGCCTTGGCGCGAGGCAGCGTGGCTGGACTGAGCGAAAGTCAGAAGGCGACACTGACCTCGACCTTTCGTGCGCTTCCCGACACGCTGCGGGGACATCTGGGCGCAAGTCTGGCACAGCTCTTCCTGCAGGATGGTGATTTTCTTGCGGCCGATACCATCCTTGCGATCGCCCGGAATGGCCTGACGGCCGATGTCTTTGAACGGGAGGTCGCACAGGTGGGGTTGACGGCGGGGCTGGAGGGGTCGGATCGGGCCATGACCATGCTCAGCACATTGGCCCGCTCGGATGATCGCACCACAGCCGAAACTCTCGGGCAACTCATTGATATGCGTCTCGCGGCCGGCCAGGATATCGACGACCCGGATGTCCTGCTCGCCGAGGCTCTGCTTTTTGAAAACCGCGGCAGATCCGGCTATGCCGCCCTCGCGCCGAGCTACGCAAGGGCATTGATATCGAAGGGCCAGATTGCCCGGACACTCGATTTTCTGGAAGGCGATCTGGCGCCACTTTCCCAGGACGCGATCTTTGCCCTGAGGTCAGAAGCCACGATCGCTGCGGCGGCGATGCTTCCAGTGGCCGAGTTTCTGAACTTTGCATTCGGCGAGCGTCCCGCCGGGATCGATCAGGCCGCCCGTGACGCGATCGCGACAAGGCTGACCGAACTCGGCTTCCCTGACGAAGCGCAGCGTGTCATCACCGCAGACCCGGCTGCCGCAAGCGGTGGCGTGGCAGCAAACGAGGCAGATTTGCCGCGCGGATCCATCGCGATTCCGCAGGCCAATCCGCTGGAACCCGCTCTCGCCACTCCCGCGGTGGATGTCGCGGATGCGGTGGACGGAGCAGATGTCGTCAAGACCTTGTCTGCCGGCGAGGCTGCTCTGCCCGGTCTTGCAACGGATGCGCCACCCGATGGTTCGATCCCCGTGGCCGATGCCTGGCTCGCGGGCGACTGGGACCGGCTGGCGCAGACCGATGACCCGCTGCTCCAGGCTGCGTCAGAGGCCATGCGCACGGCACCTGCGCTATCGGGCGACGCGGCCAGCCTCGCTACGAGCAGGACGTTGCTGGCGGAAGCCGAGGCGACGCGCGCATTGGCCGAGAGCCTGTTGAACCGGTTTGCGCTGGATGAAGTGGGGACGGTCCAACCGATCAATTGAAAGATTGCGTCTCCCGGCCCGGCATCTGGATCGTGTCGCGGCGCCGTGATCGCGGGTCGCGTTTGCGGCGCTGGCTGGACGGGCGCCTCCCAGTCACCACGACAATTCCGCGAAATCAGTGATGATCCTGCGACACCAGGGACAGGGATGCCCGACGCGCCGGCGGCTTGCCGGACGGCCCAGCGCCGCAGCGCATCGTGATCAGGCTGCCCGCAGCGCGGATCAGTCGATGCGGCGCACGAGAAGCTGGTTGCCGTCACCGCGTTTGGTCTCGAACACCTTGAGGTCCTGGACGAGATCAGAGAGCTTCTTGCGCCCAAATGTCCGCGTGTCGAAATCGGGGTTGGCCGCCGTGATGAACTGCCCCAGCGGACCAAGTGCGAACCATTCGTCATCCTGATCGATAGCGTCCATCGCCCGGTAGATCAGATCGCGCGCCTCGCTGAGAGGCGCGTGGGTGGGTTTGACTGTTGCCCGCTCTTCGACACGCGCGCCGGACGATGGCGCCTTGGTCTCGGACACGCCCGCCCCCCCGAGATTTTCCAGAAAGATGAACCGTTTGCAGGCCTTTCGGAACGCTTCGGGCGTTTTCTGCTGACCGATGCCATAGACGTCGAGGCCCTGTTCGCGGACGCGACTGGCCAGGCGGGTAAAGTCACTGTCCGAGGAAACCAGCACGAAACCGTCAAACCGGCCGGTGTGCAGGATATCCATCGCATCGATCACGAGGCTGATGTCGCTGGAGTTCTTTCCGACGGTATTCGCGGGAGAGTGGTGCGGGACCATGCCATGTTCGGCCTGCACCTTGTTCCAGCCCGACATCTGCTGGCTGGAAAAATCGCCATAGCAACGGCGGACGGACGCCTCGCCGAGGCTGGCGATTTCCTCGAAGATCGCGCCGGCATGGCGGGGCGAGGTGTTGTCGGCATCGATGAGCACAGCGAGGAGCGGGCGGCGGGTGTCGGTCATGGCGAAACTTTCGAGCGGGGCAGCGGCGAGGCGCCTCCGGCGGGAGTATTTGGGGCACAGAGAAGCCTGGGCCGGCATTCAACCCAAGGCTTGGGCCATTGTGGCGAGGATGGCAAGCTCTTCAGGGCGCAGGGCGTCACTCTCGTCGGCGCGGGGCAGCCCGTTGAGGACATAGGCAAAGGCGCCGCCAGTGAGCCGGTCATGCCAGACGCCGCCGCACATGCCATAGGCATTGGCGAAATGCCCGACCAGTTGGCGCGGGTAATGATCGCCCGGCGCGAGGACCTGCAATCCCCAGCCTTGTGCGGCAAAGGGGTTGTCCTGCGTCGCCGGCGCGGGATTGTGCCACAGAGGCTCGTCTGGCAGCAGCGTCAGGCCCTGCGCGAGGGTGAGCGCGCCATGGAGCGAAAGGCGCAAGCCGCCTTGGGGCGAAAACTGCGCAACATGGACGCCGGCTGTGAAGGGCGGGCGCGGCACCTCGCGGCCATCGGGCCCGCTGATCCCCTGGGGCGCGACAACGGCGTCGATCTGCGGCAGCAGTCTCGTCCCGTCCCGGCGGAAGGTCGCGATATGGTTGTGGCGGGCGGCGACGCCTGCCCAGTTGAACCCGGCGGTGATGCCGGCAGGGCCGATCACGGCCTCTTGTGCCAGCGCGTCAAAGGGGCGGCCGGACGCCACTTCGGCACAGGCGGCAAGAATCAGGTAGCCGAGGTTGCAATAGTCCCAGCCTGCGCCCGGCGGGGTCCCGGCCCAGATGGCGGCGCCCTGCCCCGCCAGCCAGTCGGCCAGCGACATGCCCTGCGGCACGAGATAGCCCGCCGCATCGCTGAGCCCGGACGTATGGGTGGCGATCTGGGCAAGGGTCACCGGCTGGCCGGTGGCGGGGTTGCGAAACGGCAGGCCGAGCAGCTCTTCGGCCGGTGTCTCTGCCGCAGGGCAGGCCGCGCGCAGGGTGCGCCCTGTCACGATCTTGGAGATGCTGGCCGCACGCCAGAGCGTGTCGGGGGTAGCCGTCAGCCCCGGCGCGGTGGCGATATGAAAGCAGGCCGCCGCACCCGGCCGCGCGAAAGCCAGCCCGGCAAAGGCGAAGGGCGGCACGAGGCTGCGGATCAGCGCCGCCGGGTCGGCCACGGGGCCGGTCATTCGGGCAGGCCAACCGCCGGGCAGGGCGCGCCTTCGGCCAGCACGGCCATGACCGCGGCGCCGCGCAGGGGCGACAAATGCGGCAGCGGGATCATTCCGCCGTATATCGGCGTCATGACCCGAGGCTTCCACAGGACGGACCCACAGAGCGAAACGACCACGACCTGCTCTGTCATCGCCTCGGTAAAGCTGGAAAAGGCGGATACGGCATGAGGCTGCAGCATCAGCGTGAGGGTCTGCGCGCCCTCACCGTCATCGTCCAGATTGGCGCGGGCGATGTCGGTGTGGGCAAAGGCGATGGTGGTATCGGGCGCCCGGATCACGAGGATCGGCTTTGTGTCCATGTCGGCCATCAGGACTGCGGGCAGCAGCCACAGGGCCGTCGCGACCGCAAGGCGCCCGATGGCCCGCGCGCCACCCATCAGAACCGCACCACCGCGCGGATGCTCTCGCCTGCATGCATCAGGTCGAAGCCCTTGTTGATCTCTTCGAGCGGCAGGATATGCGTGATCATCGGGTCGATCTCGATCTTGCCATCCATATACCAGTCCACGATCTTCGGCACATCGGTGCGCCCGCGCGCGCCGCCAAAGGCGGTGCCGCGCCATGACCGCCCGGTGACGAGCTGGAAGGGCCGGGTGCTGATCTCGGCCCCCGCGGGGGCCACGCCAATGATGATGCTTTCGCCCCAGCCCTTGTGGGCGGCCTCGAGCGCGGTGCGCATCACCTTGACGTTGCCGGTCGCGTCAAAGGTATAGTCGGCGCCACCTTTGGTCAGTGCCACCAGATGCGCGACGAGGTCGCCTTCGACCTCGGTCGGGTTGACGAAATCGGTCATGCCAAAGCGCGTCGCCATCGGCACCTTGGCGGGGTTCAGGTCAACGCCCACGATCTGGTCCGCCCCCGCGAGCCGCAGCCCCTGGATCACGTTGAGTCCGATCCCGCCCAGACCAAAGACGATCGCGCGCGACCCGATCTCGACCTTGGCGGTGTTGATGACGGCGCCGATGCCGGTGGTCACGCCGCAGCCGATATAGCAGATCTTGTCAAAGGGCGCGTCGGGCCGCACCTTGGCCAGTGCGATTTCGGGCAGGACGGTGTGGTTGGCAAAGGTCGAACAGCCCATGTAATGCAGGATCGGCGTGCCATCGAGCATCGAGAACCGCGAGGTGCCATCCGGCATCAGCCCCTGCCCCTGGGTCGTGCGGATCGCCTGGCAGAGGTTGGTCTTGGGGTTGAGGCAATAGTCGCATTCGCGGCATTCGGGCGTGTAGAGCGGGATGACATGGTCGCCGGGCTTGAGGCTTTTCACCCCCGGACCGACCTCGCGCACGATCCCCGCCCCCTCATGGCCCAGGATCGCGGGAAAGAGCCCCTCCGGATCGGCGCCCGACAGGGTGAATTCGTCGGTATGGCAGATGCCGGTTGCCATGATCTCGACCAGAACCTCGCCTGCACGCGGGCCGTCGAGGTTGACCTCCATGACTTCCAGCGGCTGGCCTGCGGCGACAGCGACGGCGGCACGGGTGCGCATGGTGAAATCCCTCACGATGTTGTCGAAGATCACGTTCGGGGAATTCCGCCAAGAAGACAACCACCTGCGACAACCATCTTGAAACCCGCCCGCTTTGGTCGCAGACTCCCGGGCATGAAACACCTCGCCCTTCCCCTCATCCTTTTGCTGGCAGCCTGCGGCGGTGACGCGGCCGGCCCCGGCAGCAGTGGCACGATCAGTGCCGACCCTTCGCTGCAACCGCTGTTCCCGGTCCTGCCGCCCCCCGCCGACGATACCTGCGGTGCGGCGCGCAACGTCACGCTGATCGGCCGGTCCGAAACGTCGCTGCGCGGCGCGGCCCTGCCGGAAGGCGCGCGCGTGGTGGCCGAGGGTGCGCCGATGACGCGCGATTTTCGTGCCGGCCGGCTCAATATCGTGATCGGGCCGGGCAACCTGGCCAATCGCATGTTCTGCGGCTGACCAGAGGGAGATGCGACCATGACCCGGGGTCTCGCCATCGCCTGCGCCCTGGCCCTGCTGGCCGCCTGCGACGACAGCAGCCTGCGCCGTGGTGACACATTGGTCGCCAGCCTGCCCGCCGCCGGCGCGGATACCTGCGGCGCGACCGCCCTCGCCTACCTGATCGGCAAGCCCTATCAGATCGCGCAATCGGCGCCCTCCCTGCCCGCAAACAGCCGGATCTACGGCGAAGGCGATGCGGTCTCGATGGACTACAGCGAAAACCGCCTGAACGTTGTTCATGCCGCCGACGGCATCGTGCAGCGCATCTCTTGCGGATGATGCGGGGCCGGGCCAGCCTGCTCTTGCTCGCGGCGCTGCTGCTCGCCGGCTGCGCCGATGCCCCCGCGCCGCGCGCGACGCCCGCGCAACCGCCCAGTCCCGCAGGCGCCGCTGACACCTGCGGTGCCGGCCCCTATGCCGCGCTGGTCGGCGCCGAGGCGACAGCCCTGGAACGTGTGCTCATCATGCGGGAATTGCGGGTGATCCGCCCGGGGATGCCGGTCACGGCCGACCTGCGGGCGAACCGCCTCAACTTCGAGATCGACCGCGCCGATCGCATCGCCCGGATCTATTGTGGCTGAAGCTCTGCGAGAGAACCCGGCGCCCGCACTGGGTGGGGGCTTGATGACAAGGCACCGGGCGCTCTTGCAGTAGCAACGGGATGACAGGCGATTGCGCCTGCTTTAGGACGCAACCGGCGCCTTTGCGTGACCGTTTCATGACAGATCCGCCAAATGCCCGCGCCCGTGCCGCGCAGATCGCTTGATTTATGCGGCCTTTGCCGCAACTCTGGGGTCATGTCGCTGTTGCCGCCCATCCCGTTTCCCGGTCAGGCCCCTGAACAGGTGGCGTTCCACCGCACCGAACTGGCGCCGATCCTCGGCCTTTACGGGCGGATGGTCGCCGCCGGCGAATGGCGCGACTATGCCATCTCCTGCCTGCGCGAGGTCGCGGTGTTCTCCATATTCCGGCGAACCGCCGAAACCCCGCTCTACCGGATCGAGAAACGCCCCCGCCTGCGCCTGAGGCAGGGCCAATATGCGGTGATCGGTGCCGAAGGCCAGGTCTTGCGCCGCGGCAATGACCTCACGCAGGTGCTGCGCGTGATCGACCGCCGCAGCCTCCGCGTCGTGGACTGACGCACCGCCCCCGGCATCTTTTGGCCCTAAATATCCCCGCCGGAGGCTCCCCCACCCGCCATCCCGTGCTCAGCGCAGACGTTTGCGTGCGATCACCGGCCCGTCACCCTGCGCAGCGATCCGGGCGGCCGCCTTGACCAGCGGTTCATAGGCGACGGCCATGTGATGCGCATTGGCGTGCAGGAGCGTATCGGCATCCACCACCATCCCGACATGTCCCGTCCAGAACCACAGGTCACCCCGGGCGGGCGCAGCACCCTCGGGCAGATCCACCCCCACCGCGGCGCGCTGCATGTCGCTGTCGCCCGGGCAGGCAATGGCGCAGGCCCGCAGCGCCGCCTGCACGAGGCCGGAACAGTCGATCCCCCGGATCGAATTGCCACCCCACAGATAGGGCACACCGAAATGCAGTTGCGCCACCGTCACCGGGTCGGAAAACGGCCGGTCGAGCGGGCGCAGATGCGGCTTGGGGATAAAGCCTTCCGCGGTCTCCCAGAACCTGCGCCCCTCGGCCAGCACTGTCACTCGCGACCCGAAGGAGAGGCCCATCAGGTCGCGCGACTTCATGTCCTCGGCGTCGTAAAGATGCGTGGCCGCTGTCGCAACCATATGCGTCGGCTCCCGGGCGGGGCCGAGCGCGGCCTCGGCCACATAGCCCACATAGCCATCGGCCTGCGCCTGCACAAAGGCCCAACCCGATCGCCGCTCATAGACGGTCACCCCGGCGCCCAGCAAAAGCTGCCGCTCGCGCGGGCCGGCGGGCGCGCGGCACAGGTCGGTGACCGGGGGCAGGACCTGCGCAGGCTCACCGGTGACAAAGGCGTCGGCCACGACATGCCCGCGCAACGTCTCGGCCGCGACGCGGCCATTGGCGGGGGTCAGCCGGCGGTCCATCACAGCCCCAGCAGCGCCGGCAGCGCCGCCAGAAGCGCCCGCGCACCCTGCCCCACGCCGCCCTTGGGCCGCGCGGGCGCGGCGACCGGCTGCCAGCCATAGATGTCGAAATGCACATAGCGCCCTGCCCCGGCAAAGCGGCGCAGGAACAGCGCGGCGGTGATCGCGCCGGCCATGCCGCCGCCGGGCGCATTGTCGAGGTCGGCGATGCCGGGCTCGATCATCGCCTCATAGGGCGCGTGGAACGGCAGGCGCCAGACCGGGTCGCGCACCGCCGCCGCGCCTGCGCCGATCGCCGTCGCAACAGCCTCGTCATCGGTAAAGAACGGCGCGATGTCGGGGCCGACCGCCACCCGCGCCGCGCCGGTCAGCGTCGCCATCGAGATCATCAGGTCCGGCGCGCCCTCGGCCCCGAGCGCCAGCGCATCGGCGAGGACCAGCCGCCCCTCGGCGTCGGTGTTGTTGATCTCGACCGTCAGCCCGTTGCGTGCGGTCAGGATGTCCTGCGGGCGGAACGCCGCAGCCGAAATCGCGTTCTCGACCGCCGGGATCAGCACCCGCAGCCGCAGCGGCAGCGCGAGCGACATGATCATGTCGGCCAGCCCCAGCACGGTGGCGGCGCCGCCCATGTCCTTTTTCATCAGACCCATGGAGGATGCGGGCTTGATGTCGAGCCCGCCCGTGTCGAAACAGACCCCCTTGCCCACCAGCGTCAAGAGCGGGCCGGCCCCACCCCAGTCGAGCGTGATCAGGCGCGGCGCGCGGGCCGTGGTGGCGGCGCGGCCGACGGCGTGGATCAGCGGCAGATTTTCCGCCAGCAGGGCGTCACCGAGCGTCACTCCGACCTGCGCGCCGTGTTGCGCGGCCAGCGCCTGCGCCGCTGCGGCAAGCTCGCCCGGGCCCATGTCGTTGGGCGGCGTGTTGATCAGGTCGCGCGTCAGGGCCTCGGCATTGGCGATGATTTCGATGCGATGGGCATCGACACCCGGTGGCGCCACCAGCTTGGCACGCGCGGTCTCCTGCGCCTTGTACCGACCAAAGCGATACCCTTCGAGAAGCCAGCCCAGCGCAGCCTCTTCCAGCGCCGCGCCCGAAAGCCCGGCCACCACCCGGTAATTGCCCGCCGGAAGCCGCCGCGCGGCCGCTGCAACGCCAAAGCGCGTCCGTTCCTGCGCGCGGGCGTGGCCGGTGCCGACCCAGACCTGCGCGATACCGCCCTGCGCATCGGGCAGCACCAGCACCTCGCCCGCCGCCGCGGCAAAGCCCTGAATCCGGGCCCAGCCGCGCGCGGCATCGGGCAAGGCATCGGTCAGCGCCGCGCAATCCGCCGGCGCGACAAAGGTAAGCGGGACGGCATCGGCGTCCGGGGCAAAGGCGAGGGTCATGGTCATCCTGTCAGGCTGTGCCCGCCAACACTATCCCGCCACGGCCGCGCCGCAAGGGGGGCGCCCCTAGCCGCCGCTTTGCCGCATGCGGCCAAAATCGGTCATCGCACGCCGGCCCAGCCGCGCCAGCCGCGCAACGGTCGCGCCCAGTGCGGCCGCGTCGTTGCGCAGCGCGCAGGCGGCGACATGGGCCGACACGCGCGACAGGTCGCCCAACCCGATCGGCGCCGCCACGGCCGCCACCATCCGCGCGCCCCGTTCCAGCCGGTCAAACGCGAGGTCGCGGTGATCGGTCTCGATCCGCGCCAGCCTGTGCGCGATATCCTCGACCGCCCGCGCGATGACATCCTCGGCCCCCTGCGTGCCCAGCGCCGCATAAAGCCGCGCAAGCGGCTCATGATCTATCCGCACCGTCTCGCGCGGCACAATCTGCACCACATTTCCCATACGGCGCGGCGCGCCGTTCCTGTCCTGTCTCATCACCACCTCACGCTACCCCTTGCCCGCCTCATCGATAGCGCGGCGTGGTTCCCAAACCATTTCCGCCAGTGCAAGAAATGGCTCGAATTCAAATTGAAAACACCCTATCCAGCGGAGGGTTTGCCCCGCGACAGGAGACACGACATGGACCACGCCCGCGCCCTGCCCGAATACCTCGTCCGTCGCTACCTCGGCTGGAGGGCGACCTCCTATGCCGACAATCGAAGCTGGTATCGCCACCTCGCCGAGGATGGGCAGCATCCGCGCGCGATGGTCGTGTCATGCTGCGACAGCCGCGTGCATGTCACGTCGATCTTTGGCGCGGATCAGGGCGAATTCTTCATCCACCGCAACATCGCCAATCTGGTGCCGCCCTACAGCGCGGACGGCGAATACCACGGCACCTCGGCCGCGGTGGAATATGCCGTCACCAGCCTGCGCGTCGCACATCTGATCGTGCTGGGCCATTCCGGCTGCGGCGGCGTGCAGGGATGCTATGACATGTGTTCGGGCCATGCGCCGCAACTGGAACAGAGCACCAGCTTTGTCGGCCGCTGGATGGACATCCTGCGCCCAAGCTTCGATCGCCTTGCCGAGGGCGAACCCGCCGAACGTCTGCGTGCGCTTGAGAAAGAGGCGGTGCTGGTGTCGCTGGAAAACCTGATGACATTCCCCTTTGTGCGCGCGGCGGTCGAGGATGACCGCCTGACGCTGCACGGGCTGTGGAACGACATCGCGGAAGGCGGCCTCGAGGCCTATATCCCCGGGGCCGGCTTCACGCAGATCTGAGCGTCACGCAGGACGGCCGGGCCGGGCGCGGCGCATCTGGCCGAAATCGTCGGCAAAGACATTCGCATGGCGGGCGCTGATCGCCTTGACGGCGCGGGCACGGTTTTCGCGGGCTTTGAGGATGAGGGACATGGTTGATTTCCTTGTGTGATAGGGGGTTTCAGGGGTCAGACAGACGACCGGTCGTAGCCGAGTTCGGCGCTGAAGATGGCCGAGATTTCCTCGCGGGAGACGCGCACCCGGGCGGAGCGCGCCGGCATGGCCGCAGCGGACAGATGCGCCTGACCCATCACATGGACCGAAGGACGGGTACGGCTGATGTTGAGAAACCTTGTCATTTGGCTGATCCTGTGTCGTCTGATGATCGCCCCCACTCGCCATTAACCACGACAGAACCCGGCCTTGAGTTTCACCCGATCCAGACATTTTTCGACATATTTTCGACTTTTTCGCAAGATGTTGAATTTGCTAGCTAATAACCTCCGCATCTTGGTGCGGCGAGGCTGGAAACTGTCCTGCCCCCTGCGCCAGAGGCATGTTTTCGGCGGTTTCTGGCCGGCGCTGCGGCCACCTGGGGACGGCGATGGTGGCAAACGGGGTCGCTGACGCTACCCTCTCGCGCGTCACACCCCTTCGGAGGATCCTGCCATGTCGCGCCCTGCCACCCTTGTCCTGTGCCTTTTGCTGTGTGCCGGGCCCGCGCTTGCTGTCGATACGGCGCCTGCCCCGCAGGATGCCCTCGCCACGGCCCGGGCCGAGATCGCGGCCGCGCGCTATGATGCCGCGGTCCCGGCGCTGCTCGACATCATCTCGCGCGAGCCGCGCAATGCCGATGCGCTCAACCTGCTGGGCTTTTCCTATCGCAAGCTCGGGCAGCTTGACGTCGCGCGCACCTGGTACGAGGCCGCGCTGACGGCCGACCCCGCGCATCTGGGCGCGCTGGAATATCAGGGAGAGCTGTTCCTGATGCTGGGCGACCCTGCCGCGGCGCAGGCCAACCTCGACCGGCTCACCATGCTCTGCGGGTCATGCGAGGAACAGGCCGACCTCGCCGCCGCCATCGCGGCGGGCAGTTGATCCGATCAGGCAAAGCAATCAGGCAAAGCAATCAGGCAAAGGCCGTTGTCCGCCGGCCCAGTGACCCGGCGGTCAACAGGCTCAGCAGGATCAGCGGCAGCCCGATGCCGAATGCGGTGCGGATGCCGTAGTGTTCAGCCACAAAGCCCAAAAGCGGCGGGGCGAGCAGGAACACCATGAAGGAAATCTGCGCCAGCGCCGCGATGTTGAGCGCGGCAGGGCGGTCCTGGCGTTGCGCGGCCGCCGACATCGCCAGCGGAAAGATCGCGCTGGTGCCCAGCCCCATCATCGCAAAGCCGATGAGGGACAGCCAGGGCAACGGCGAAAGGGTCACGACAAAGCAACCCGCCAGCATGATCGCCAGCAGAACACGCGCGACATGCGCGGGCGAAAACCGTTCGACCACGCCATCGGCATAGAACCGCATCAGCGCCTGGCTGAAGGCAAAGGCCGCGACCGCGACCCCGGCAATGAACGGCCCGGCGCCGAACACGTCGCGCATGTAGATGGCCGACCAGTCCATGCTCGCCCCCTCCATCAGCATCGCGCTGACCGTCACCGCGACCAGCAGCATGATCGCCGCCGTCGGTGCGGCAAAGCGGGGGGCGGGCCCTTCGACGCTGGTCGTCGGGCGCGGCGCTGCGGGCTGGAATTCGCCCAGCAGCAGCCAGACGCCAAGGCCCGCCAGCGGCAGCACCAGCCCCAGATGCACCTGCGGCGACAGCCCCAGCCCTGCCATCGCGGCGCCGAACAGGCCCGCGCTGAAGAACCCGATGCTCCAGAACGCATGGGCCCGGTTCATGATCCGGTAGCCCATCTGATGCTCGACCCGGTCAGCCTCGAGATTGACGATGATCTCGACACAGCCGATCGTCAGCCCCACCGGCAGCAGCATCGCAAAGAGCCAGACCGGGCTGGGCGCCTGCACGGCCACGGCATAGAGAAACGCCAGCAGCGGGATGCCCCAGATCAGCACGCGCCGGTGGCCGAGCCTTTCGAGCAGCGGCGCGGCAAAGGTGAGCGCGAAAAGCGTGCCCACCGGCGCGCCGATCAGCCCAAGCCCCAGCGCGCCCTCGCCCACGCCCATCTGGCGCTGCACATCGCCCAGCCGGGGAAAGATGTTGCCCATGGCAAAGGCATAGATGGCAAAGCTCGCAAAGACCCGGCGGGCAGGGTTCAGGCGCAGGGCAAGGGGCATCGGGAACCTCGGGGACGGGCTGTTGGGGAATTGTCGGACAATCCACCGGGTGATAGCCCAGGTCGCACCGCGAAGGAAGAACGCGCCTGCGCTATTTCTGCGCGCTGCCGCGAAGGCCCTGCGCCTTGTGTGCCCGCAGCCACAGCCCCACCCCCAGCGCCGGCAGCAGGATCACGGCCCAGACGGCGGCGTTGAGCAGGGTCAGCCGCAGCTTGGCCTCATGGGGCGCATCGGACAGCCACAGCGCCACATGGGCGGCGACGATCAGGGTCACGAGAACCGACATGGCGATGAGGGTGCGGCGCATGTTGCAAAGGGTAACGCGGCCGGCCTAGTTGACCAGCCCGCGATCCTCGAAATCCTCGACCAGTTCGAAAACCTCGAACAGCAGCAGCATCGTGGGGTCAAAGCCACCATTGCGCGCGAAATAGGCGCGATGATCGGCCTGCCAGCCCGCGAGCGTGTCATTCTCGCCCTCAAGCCGGGCCATTTCCCAGGTCACGTCGCAAAACCGGACCTGCTCCAGCCGTATGGTGCGGATGACAAGCGCCGGGCTTCCATCCCAGTTTGCCGCGATATCGCAGCGCCCGACCTGTGGCATCGACGCCGGATCATCGGCAAAATCCCGCATCGCGCCGCAGGTCGCGGTCTTGGTCCCGCTGCGCACCAGCGCGATCAGCGCGGCGCAAAGCTCTGCATTGTCGCCAAAGGTAAAGGTCCCGGCACCCGGATAGATGTCCTGCAATTCCTCGACGTCATCGTCGCTCACCGGCTCAGCCCGCCGTGCAGCGTCGGCACGTCAAGGCTGGCAAAGCCGTAATGACGCAGCCAGCGCAGGTCCGAATCGAAAAACGCGCGCAGGTCGGGGATGCCATATTTCAGCATCGCGATCCGGTCGATACCGAGGCCAAAGGCAAAGCCCTGCCACTGCGCCGGGTCAACGCCCGCCGCCTGCAGCACCTTGGGATGCACCATGCCCGACCCCAGCACCTCGAGCCAGTCATCGCCTTCGCCGACCTTGAGCGTGCCCCCCTCCCAGCTACAGCGGATATCCACCTCGGCCGAAGGCTCGGTGAAAGGGAAATGCGAGGCGCGGAAGCGCAGATCGACATGATCGACCTCGAAATAGGCCTTCACGAATTCCTCCAGGCACCATTTCAGGTTCGCCATGGAGATATCGCGGTCGATCGCCAGCCCTTCGACCTGATGGAACATCGGCGTATGGGTCTGGTCATAATCCGCGCGATAGACACGGCCCGGCGCGATCACGCGAATGGGCGCGCCCTGCGCCTGCAACGCACGGATCTGCACGGGGCTGGTATGCGTGCGCAACACATGGGGCGGGCGGTTATCGCCGGGGGCGCGGTGGGTGTAGAACGTATCCATCTCGGCGCGCGCAGGGTGATGGCCGGGGATGTTGAGCGCGTCGAAATTGAACCAGTCGCTTTCGACCTGCGGGCCTTCGGCCACACGGAACCCCATATCGGCAAAGATCGCCGTGACCTCTTCGGTCACCTGACTGATCGGGTGGATCGTGCCCTGCCGCCGGGGCCGGCCCGGCAGCGTCACGTCGAGCCATTCGGCGCGCAGCCGTTCCTCGAGCGCCGCATCCCCCAGCGCCGCCTTGCGCGCGGCCAGCGCCGAAGTGATCTCGTCCTTGAGCGCGTTGAGCGCGGGCCCGGCGGTCTGGCGTTCCTCGGGCGACATGCGGCCCAGCTCGCGCATCCGCAGCGCGACCTCGCCTTGCTTGCCCATCGCGGCGATGCGCACCTCTTCGATCGCGGCCTCGTCGGCGGCGGCAGCGATGAGCGCCAGGTAGCGGGCTTTGATGTCGTCCATTGCGGGCCTCTGCATAACACGATGCCGGGGGATTACAGCGCCTTGCCCTGCGGCACAAGCAGAGGCGCGGGATCGCCGTCGCGACGGCACGAAGGTGGTCATCCGCGACCCGGCGCAAACCGGGCCCAGACGCAGTATCGGCCGGTTCCCGCCGATGCCGGCCCCAGGCCGGGTGGCCCGTGCATGTGCGACACCTTGTCCCTAGGATACCCCTCCTGGCCCCTTTGACCCAAGGGGGCCCATGCAACGGGAGACGCTGACATGGACAAGGACCGTATCGAAGGATCGGCGAAAGTCGTCAAAGGCAAGATCAAGGAAGGCGTCGGCAAACTCGTCGGGGATACCAAGCTGCAATCTGACGGCAGTGCCGACCAGGTCGAAGGCAAGGTTCAGAATGCCGTCGGCGGGATCAAGGACACGCTGCGTGGGAAATGAGCGCCAGCCGGACCACGCGGCACGGAGTGCGAACTCATGAGCATCGGAACCATTCTTCTGATCCTGCTCATCATCTTTCTGCTCGGCGGCTTTAGCGGCCGCTTTGGCGGGCTGGGCTATGGCTTTGGCCGAGGCGGCATCAGCGTGATCGGCGTTCTCGTCGTCATCGTTCTGGTGCTGGTCATCACCGGCCGCATCTGATCGGCACGCAAGACCGAAACGAAACAGGCCGCCCCGAAAGGAGCGGCCTGACTATTGTCGTCGCTTTGCCGCGATCAGGCGGGCAGCGCGTCGCGTGCCTTGCCGGCGATGGCGGCAAAGGCGTCCGGCTCGTGCACGGCCAGATCGGCGAGCACCTTGCGGTCCACCTCGATCCCGGCGAGCGCCAGACCGTTGATGAAGCGCGAATAGGTCAGCGCCGGGTCAAACTCGCGCACGGCCGCATTGATCCGCTGGATCCACAGCGCGCGGAAGTTCCGCTTGCGCACGTGACGGTCGCGGGTCGCATACTGGTTGGCCTTGTCCACGGCCTGCTTGGCAACCTTGAAGGTGCGGCGGCGGTGATCATAATAGCCTTTTGCCGCGTCAAGAACCTTCTTGTGACGACGATGGGTGACGGTACCACCTTTGGTGCGTGACATGTCTGGTCCTCCTCAGCGCGCGTAGGGCATCATGGGCTTCAGGATGCCTTCATCCTGCTTGCTCAGAATCGTGGTGCCGCGGGCGTCGCGGATGAACTTCTTGGTGCGCTTGATCATGCCATGGCGCTTGCCGGCCTGACCTGCCTTGATCCGGCCGGTGGCCGTCAGGCTGAACCGCTTCTTGCAGCTCGACTTGGTCTTCATCTTGGGCATTTCGGTCTCCTCTCACGAAGGGGATGAACGCGCGACTCGGCATGCCACATCGGCCGGCCACGCGGGAATGAGCGCGCCTTTTAGGCTGCGCGCCGGCCAAAGGCAAGAGGGTCAGTTGAGGTAGCGCCCCACCACCCGCACAAAGGCCTCGGGCGTCGATTGCAGGGAATAGAGGCCCGGCCGCTGATAGACGGCAAGCAGGATGAGCCCGCCGCCGATCATCACGAGGATGGCGGCGGCGCGCGGCGCGCGTCCTTCGGAAATGGCGCCGAGGATCGACGGCAGAGACAGTGCGGCGATAACCACGCCCAAGACGAAAAACAGGTCTGAATCGACGCCCATCCGCTAAACCCCCCACCCCGGTCCTTGTGTCCTGGGGAAAAGCTACTCCGGATCAGCGTTGTAAATCAAACGTTCCTCGCAAGGCGCCACACGCAGGATGTTGGTGGACCCCGGGGTGTTGAAGGGCACACCCGCCGTCACCACGATCATGTCCGAGGCCGTGGCGAACTCGAGCCGCAGCGCGGCGCGCACCGCCTCTATCACCGCCGCCTTGAAGCGGTCCACCGGGCCCACGATCACGCAGATGGTGCCCCAGGTGAGGCAGAGCCGCCGCGCCGTCCGCTCGACCGAGGTCAGCGCGATGATCGGCACGCGGGGCCGTTCGCGCGCGACCAGCAGCGCCGTGGTGCCCGATTGCGAGAAGCAGCAGATCGCCTTGATGTCGGTCGTCTCGGCAATTTCGCGCGCCGCCGACACGATGCCATCGGCGACCGTATGGCGCACGGCGCGGCGGCTCGATTCGATGATCTCGCGGTAGGTCGGGTCGTTTTCGACCTCGGCGGCGACGTTGTCCATCGTCTGCACCGCCTCGACCGGGTATTGCCCGGCCGCCGATTCCGCCGAGAGCATGATCGCATCCGCGCCCTCGTAGATCGCGGTCGCCACATCCGACACCTCGGCCCGCGTCGGCATCGGGCTTTCGATCATCGATTCGAGCATCTGCGTGGCCACGATCACCGGCTTGGCCGCAGCCCGACACTTGCGCACCAGCCGCTTCTGGATCGGCGGCACGTTCTGCACCGGCAGTTCGACCCCCAGATCGCCGCGCGCGACCATGATGCCGTCGCTGACCGCGAGGATGTCGTCAAAGGCCTTGACCGCGGCGGGTTTCTCGATCTTGGACAGGATCGCGGCGCGCCCCTTGGCCAGGTCGCGCGCCTCGTGCACGTCGGCGGGCCGCTGCACAAAGGACAGCGCGAGCCAGTCCACGCCCAGGTCGCAGACAAACTCGAGGTCGCGCCGGTCCTTGTCCGACAGGGCGGCCAGCGGCAGCACCACATCGGGGACGTTCACGCCCTTGCGGTTGGAAATCGTGCCGCCCACGACGACTTCGCAATTGGCGAAGGTCGCGCCGCAATCCTTGACCTTGAGGCGGATCTTGCCGTCATTGACCAGCAGGGATGCGCCGGGTTCGAGCGCGTCAAAGATTTCCTTGTGCGGCAATTGCACGCGATTGACGTCGCCGGGCGCTACATCGAGGTCGAGCCGGAACGGCGCGCCGGGCACAAGCTCGACCGCCCCGTCGGCAAATTCGCCGACCCGCAGTTTCGGCCCCTGAAGGTCGGCGAGGATGCCGATGGGGGTGTTCAGGTCACGCTCTACCTGCCGGATGATGACGTGGCGGGCGCGGATGTCGTCGTGGCTGCCGTGGCTCATGTTGAGCCGGAACACATCCGCCCCCGCTTCGACCAGCGCACGGATCATGTCGTAGGTGCTGGAGGACGGGCCGAGGGTGGCGACGATCTTGACATTGCGATGGCGTCTCATGGGACAGGGGTCCTTTGGCTTGATCATGGATGCGGTCGCGGCCGTGTTACCGCTAACGCAAGCTTTGGGGCGCTTATTGCGCAATTCACATCATCCCACAACTAGCCTAAGGGCGTTGTGACAAAGTTGACAGGCTGCAATCTGTGCAAATGACCCACCCTGCCTATGAAATCATCGGCGCCGACCGCCCCGCGCGCTGGCTCGTCACCTGCGACCATGCCTGCAATGCCGTGCCCGACTGGGTGGCAGGGGGTGATCTGGGCCTGCCCGCCGCCGACATGGCCCGCCACATCGCCTATGACCTTGGTGCCGCCGGGCTGACCCGCGCCTTGGCGGCACAACTCGATGCGCCCGCGATCCTGACGCGGTTCTCGCGCCTGGTGATCGACCCGAACCGCGGCGAGGATGACCCGACGCTGCTGATGCGGCTCTATGACGGCACCATCATCCCCGCCAATCGCCACGCCGACGCGGCCGAGCAGGAGCGGCGGTTGGCGGCGCTCTACCGGCCCTATCATGGCGCACTGGCGGGGCTGGCGGCGCGGCGGGCCGATACGGTGATCGTGGCCATCCACAGCTTTACCCCGCAGCTGCGCGGCCGCCCGCCGCGGCCCTGGCATATCGGCGTGCTCTATTCGCACCGCGACGAGCGCCTCTCGCGCCCGCTGATCGACCGGCTGCGCGCCGAGCCCGGCCTTTGTGTCGGCGACAACCAGCCCTACAGCGGCCATCTGCCCGGCGATGCGGTGGACCGGCACGCGCTGGGGCCGGGGCGGCCCAATGTGCTGATCGAGCTACGTCACGACCTGATCGCCACCGCCACCGCGCAAGAGGGCTGGGCCGACAGGCTCGCACCGATCCTGCGCGAGGTTCTGGCGCGAAGCGGGCTTTGAGCCGCCCAGCGGGTCACGCCCGATCACGCGGGATAAAGGGGTTGTGACTTGAAACGGCAGGCGGGCGCGGCTTAGGTCGCGCTGCGGTCAAGTCAAACGCGACAGGCGGATTTCCCCGGTGATCCGATGTCGCAAGCGGCCCGTCTCACCCCCCGATGCCACCCACGGCATTACAAAAACCTTGGGAGACGACATAATGATCCGCAGAACTTTCCTCGCCCTGACCGCTGTCACCGCGCTGGCCACCGGCCCGGCCTTTGCCGCCGGTCATTCGATGGATATCGTTGACACCGCAGTCGGTGCCGGCACCTTCAACACGCTGGTCGCCGCCGTGACCGCCGCCGGCCTCGTGGACACGCTCAAGGGCGAAGGCCCGTTCACCGTGTTCGCGCCGACCGATGACGCCTTTGCCGCGCTGCCCGAAGGCACCGTCGAAGCGCTGCTGGCCGATCCCGAAGCGCTGGCCGCGATCCTGACCTACCACGTCATCGCCGGCAAGGTGATGTCCACCGACCTGTCCGAGGGCCTGACCGCCACCACCGTCAACGGAGCCGACGTCACGATCACCCTCGAAGGTGGTGCCAAGGTGAACGGTGCCAACATCACCGCCGCCGACATCGAAGCGTCGAACGGCGTGATCCATGTCATCGACGCGGTGATCCTGCCGCCGATGTAATCGGGTTTTCAATCGGGGCGGTTGGGGAACCAGCCGCCCTTATTGCATCCGCCGGTATCCCAGAATCCCGAAAGGATCACACATGAAACGTCGCAATCTGCTCGCCCTCGCCGGGGCATCCGCCATGGCGCTGGGTCTGGCCGCCTGTGCCCCTGACATGGTCAGCCAGCCCGCCGACATCGTCGATATCCTCGCCGCCAACCCGCAATTCTCGACCCTCGTCGCCGCGGCCGGTGCCGCGACCCTTGTCGAGACGCTCAAGGGCGACGGCCCCTTCACCGTCTTTGCACCGACCGACGCCGCCTTTGCCAAGCTGCCCACCGGCACCGTCGATGCGCTGCTGGCAGACCCGGCCGCACTCGCCGCGATCCTGACCTATCACGTGGTGCCGGGCGCCGTGACGTCTGACCAGCTCGCCGGTCAGCGGCTGGACGCGGCGACGGTGAACGGCGCATCCGTGCATGTGAACGGCACCAATGGCGTGCGCGTGAACAACGCCAATGTCACGCAGGCCGACATCATCGCGTCGAACGGCGTGATCCACCGGATCGACACCGTGCTCATTCCGCGCTGATGGCAAAAGGCCCGGGCGATCTGCCCGGGCCCTTCTGCGTATCAGTGCAACACCGCATCCTGCGGTTTGGTGCGGTTCGACCCGGACACCCGGTCGCCCACGATCAGCCCTTCGGCCCCCACCGTCACCGGCACCGTGTCGCCATCCTTGATGTCCCCCGCGAGGATCATCTGCGCGAGCTGGTCCTGCAACGCCCGCTGGATCACCCGCTTGAGCGGGCGCGCGCCGAACACCGGGTCATAGCCTTCGTCGGCCAGCCAGACCTTTGCCCCCTCGTCGAGCGACAGCGCGATCTTGCGCCCCGCGAGCCGCTTTTCGAGCAGCCCCAACTGCAACTCGACGATGCCGGTCATGTCCGCCCGGCCCAGCCGGTCAAAGATGATCGTCTCGTCCAGCCGGTTCAGGAACTCGGGCCGGAAATGCCCGCGCACCGCCTCCATCACCTCGCGTTTCGCCTCTGATGCGTCGGACCCGTCGGGCAACTGGCTGAGTGCCTGCGCGCCGAGGTTCGAGGTCAGCACGATCAGCGTCTGCTTGAAGTCCACGGTGCGCCCGTGCCCGTCCGTCAGGATACCGTCGTCAAGCACCTGCAACAGCACGTTGAACACGTCCGGATGCGCCTTTTCCACCTCGTCGAACAGCACGACCTGATAGGGCCGGCGCCGCACGGCCTCGGTCAGCACGCCGCCTTCCTCGTAGCCGACATAGCCCGGCGGGGCACCGATCAGGCGGGCGACGGCGTGTTTCTCCATGAACTCGGACATGTCGATGCGCACCATCGCGCTGTCGTCGTCAAAGAGGAAGGACGCCACCGCCTTGGTCAGCTCGGTCTTGCCCACGCCGGTCGGCCCGAGAAAGAGGAAACTGCCCAAGGGCCGCCCCTCGTCATTCAGCCCCGCGCGGGCGCGGCGCACGGCATTGGACACCGCGCGCACGGCGGCGCGCTGGCCGATCACGCGATGGCCAAGCTCCTCTTCCATCCGCAAGAGCTTGTCACGCTCGCCCTCGAGCATCCGGCTGGTGGGGATGCCGGTCCAGCGCTCCACCACCTCGGCGATCTGCTCGGGGCGCACCGCCTCTTCGACCATCAGCGCGTCGCCGGCGGTCTCGGCCTCGGCCAGTTGCCGCTCCAGCGCGGGGATCACGCCATAGGACAGCTCCCCCGCCTTGGCGAGGTTGCCCTCGCGCTTGGCGATCTCCAGATCCGCGCGCGCACGGTCGAGCTGTTCCTTGAGCGTGCGCCCGCTTTCCAGCGTGTCGCGCTCGGCCTGCCATTTGGCGGTCATTTCGGCCGAGCGTTCCATCAGGTCGGCCAGCTCTTTCTCGATCTTGCCCAGCCGGTCGCGGCTCGCAGCGTCGTCTTCTTTCTTGAGCGCCTCAGCCTCGATCTGCATCTGCAACACCTGCCGGTCGAGCGCGTCGAGCTCTTCGGGCTTGCTGTCCACTTCCATGCGCAGGCGGCTCGCGGCCTCGTCCATCAGGTCGATCGCCTTGTCCGGCAGAAACCGGTCGGTGATGTAGCGATGGCTCAGCGTCGCGGCCGCGACCAGCGCACTGTCGCTGATCCGCACGCCATGGTGCAGCTCATACTTTTCCTTGATCCCGCGCAGGATGCTGATCGTGTCCTCGACCGTCGGCTCGTTGACCATGATCGGCTGGAACCGGCGGGCGAGCGCCGCGTCTTTCTCCACATATTTGCGGTATTCATCCAGCGTGGTGGCGCCCACGCAGTGCAATTCGCCCCGCGCCAGCGCCGGTTTGATCAGGTTCGCGGCATCCATCGCGCCGTCGGCCTTGCCCGCGCCCACCAGCGTGTGCATCTCGTCGATGAAGAGGATGATCTCGCCCGCGGCGGCGGTGATCTCGGACAGCACGGCCTTGAGCCGCTCTTCGAACTCGCCGCGATACTTGGCCCCCGCGATCAGCGCGCCCATGTCGAGCGCCATCAGCCGTTTGTTGCGCAGGCTTTCGGGCACGTCGCCGCTCACGATGCGCAGCGCGAGGCCTTCGGCGATGGCGGTCTTGCCGACGCCGGGCTCGCCGATCAGCACGGGGTTGTTCTTGGTCCGGCGCGAGAGCACCTGCATCGCGCGGCGGATTTCCTCGTCGCGCCCGATGATCGGGTCGATCTTGCCTTGCTCGGCCGCCTCGGTCAGGTCGCGCGCATATTTCTTCAGCGCGTCATAGCCCTGTTCGGCCGTCGCACTGTCGGCGGTGCGCCCCTTGCGCACCTCGTTGATCGCGGCATTGAGCGCCTGCGCGGTCACGCGGCCGGCGTCCAGTGCGTCCTTGGCCCTGGATTTCACCATGCAGAGCGCCATCAGGATGCGTTCGACCGGCACGAAACTGTCGCCGGCCTTGGTCGCGACCTTTTCCGCCTCGTCGAGCACCTTGGCCGTGGCAGTGTCGAGGTAAACCTGCCCTGCGTCGCCCGTCACCCTGGGCTGTTTGGCCACGGCAAGGTCAACCGCCTCGCGCACGGCGGCCGCATTGCCTCCGGCGGCGGCGATCAGGTTGGCGGCCAGCCCCTCACTGTCGTCGAGCAGGGCCTTGAGCAGATGTTCGGGGGCGAGCCGCTGATGGTTTTCGCGGGTCGCGATGGTCTGGGCCGCCTGGATGAAGCCGCGCGACCGTTCCGTGAACTTCTCCAAGTTCATGGTCTCTCTCATTTGCAAAAGCGCCCGTCTCCCGGTCTGCCCGCATCGGCGGCACAGACCCTTGCGGGCCTTGCTGGTTATTTGGGAAAGGCCTGGGCGTGGCGCAAGTGCCACAGGGGGAAAATCGGCCGGCGCGGCGCGGGCCATTTCCCTTTGCCGCGCGGTTGCACTATCCTGCGGGAATGATCGCGCCGCCCGCGCGTTATCCTGCCATCACCACCCGAGAGATCCACCTTGACCCGCGTCCTGTCACCCAAGGCCATCACCAGACGGAGCCTCTTGCGGGGTGCGTCCGCCGTGGGCGCATCGTCGCTGATGCTGCCCTTTGGCGCGGCGGCGGTGGCGGCGATGGCGCGGCGCGGTGGCACATTGCGCATCGCGACCGGGCCGGGCAGCGTGACCGACAGCCATGACCCGCGCGGCTGGACCAGCCTGCATGCGCAGCTTTATGCCGCGACCCGGCACAACACCCTGACCGAGATCGCCGCCGACGGGCAACTCACCGGCGAGATCGCAGAGAGCTGGGACACCAGCGATGGCCGCACCTGGCTGTTGCGCATCCGCGAGGGCGTGACCTTTCATTCGGGCAAGGTGCTGGACGTGGGCGATGTGATCGCCTCGCTCGACTATCACCGCCGCACGCCCGGCGCGGTGGCGGGGCCGCTCCTCTCGGATGTGACGGACATGCGCGCCGACGGACCCTGGCTGGTGATCGACCTCGCCCGGCCCAATGCCGATTTTCCGCTGTTGCTGTCGGATGTGCATCTGCCGATCCTGCCCGCCCATTATGGCGCGATCGACCCGCTGTCGTCTGACGGCTGCGGCGCCTATGTCGCGCAGGCCTATACCCCCGGCCAGCATGCCCGCCTGACGCGCAACCCCGACTACTGGAAGCCCGGCCGCGCCCATGTGGACGTGGTCGAGATCGTGGCGGCGCAGGGGCCTGACGCGCTAGAGGAAGGGCTGGCCGATGTCGTCTTTGGCCTCGACCGCGCGGGGATCGCGCGGCTGACCGCGCGGCCCGAGGCGACCGTGCTGGCGGTGAGCGGCACGCAGCACCACGCCTTTGCCATGGACGTGCGTGCGGCACCCTATGACAACCCCGACATCCGCCGCGCGCTGAAATACGCGATGCCGCGTGAGGCGCTGGTGCACGACGTGCTGGGCGGGCATGGGCGCATCGGCAATGACCACCCGATCGGCCCGGCGCACCGCTTTTTCGACGCGACGCTGGCGCAATGCCCCTTTGACCCCGACCGCGCCCGCCACCACCTGCGGCGCGCGGGGCACGACCGGCTGGCACTCACGCTCACCCTGTCGGACGCGGCCTTTGCCGGGGCGACAGAGGCGGGCGTGATCGTCGCCGGGGCAGCGGCGCAGGCGGGTATCGACATCACGCTCAACAGGGTCGCGGCGGCGGGATACTGGGCCGACCACTGGCGCCAGACCCCCTTTGCCGCAAGCACATGGTCCGGCCGGCTGACCGAGGATTGGGCCTTTGCCACCGCCTATGCCAGCGGCGCGCCCTGGAGCGAGGGTCACTGGGCGCATCCGCGGTTCGACAGCCTGCTCGCCGCCGCGCGCGCCACGCTCGATGACCGCGCGCGCGCCGCGCTTTATGCCGAGATGCAGGCCATCTGCGCGACCGAGGGGCCGGCGGTCATCCCTGCCTTTGCCGACTATATCCTCGCGCATGACAACCGCGTCGGCCGGCCCGAGGCGATCGGCAGCAATGCGCCCCTCGACGGGCTGCGCATCGCGGAGCGCTGGTGGATGACCTGACGTTTGCCTCTTGCGGCGCGGCGACGATCCCCGCAACCTGACAGCGCAGCGAGAGGGAGAGCGCGATGTTCCGGGCATTGGTGGTGGACAAGGATGCGGACGGCGCGGTCAGCGCTGCGGTGCGCGAGTTGCCATTGGACAGCCTGCCCGCCGGCAATGTCACCGTCGCCGTCGAATATTCCACGCTCAACTACAAGGACGGGCTGTGCATGGGTGGCGGTGGCGGGCTGGTGCGCGCCTGGCCGCATGTGCCCGGCATCGACTTTGCCGGCACCGTCGAGGCATCGGATGACCCCCGCTATGCGCCCGGCGACAAGGTCATCCTGACCGGCTGGCGCGTGGGCGAGACACGCTGGGGCGGCTATGCCAGCCGCGCGCGGGTCGCGGCCGACATGCTGGTGCCATTGCCCGAGGGGCTGAGCACCCATGACGCGATGGCGGTGGGCACGGCCGGGCTGACCGCGATGCTGGCGATCATCGCGCTCGAGGATCACGGGCTGACGCCGGATCAGGGCGAGGTGCTGGTGACAGGGGCGGCCGGCGGCGTGGGGTCGGTGGCGACCGCGATCCTCGCGCATCTGGGCTACGGCGTCGCCGCCGTGACCGGCCGGCCCGAGACCGAAGGCTATCTGCGCGACCTCGGCGCCGCGCGCATCGTGGCGCGCGCCGATCTGGCCGAGACGGTCAAGCGCCCGCTCGAGGCCGAGACCTGGGCGGGCTGCGTCGATGCGGTGGGCGGGGCGATGCTGGCGCGGCTGCTGGGGCAGATGAAATATGGCGCCTCGGTCGCCGCCGTGGGGCTGGCGGGCGGTGCGGCCCTGCCCGCGACGGTGATCCCCTTCCTGCTGCGCGGGGTGAACCTGCTGGGCATCGATTCGGTGATGCGGCCCTATCCCGACCGCCTGCGCGCCTGGGACCGCATCGCGCGCGACCTGCCGCTGGACCGCCTGCGCGCCATGGTGCGGCCTGCGACCCTCGCCGATCTGCCCGAACTGGGCGCGGCGATCCTGCGGGGTCAGGTGCAGGGCCGCGTCGTCGTCGATGTGACCGCCTGAGGCGCGATGCGTTACCTCGCCGCCGATGCCCCCTGCCTGCCCGAGGCCGCCGTGGCCGAGGCCGCCGCGCGCCACTTTGGCCTGACCGGCAGCTTGCGCGCGCTCTACAGCGAGCGTGACCAGAACTTTCGCCTGACCGAGGCCGATGGCACCGCCTGGACGCTCAAGATCGCCAATGCCGCCGACGATCCCGCGACGGTGGACCTCCAGATCGCCGCGCTGCGCCATCTGGCGGCGACCCACCCCGCCCTGCCCGTGCCGCGCCTGCGGCTTACGCTTGCGGGTGATCCGGTGGCGCGGATCACCGCGCCCGACAGGACAGCGCCCGACAGCGCCGCGCCCGACGGCACCGCGCCCGACGGCACCGCGCATCTGTTCTACGCGCTGTCCTACATCGCCGGCGACATTGCCGCCAATACTCCCGCAACCCCGGCCCGCCTGCACGCCACCGGCGCGATCATTGCCCGGCTGGGGCAGGGCCTGCGCGGCTTCTTTCACCCTGCCGCAGGGGGCCGTGCCCTGCTGTGGGACCTGCGCGAGGCGCCCGCGCTGCGCGACACGCTCGACAGCCTGCCCGAGGCCGCGCGCGCGACCCTTGCGCCGCTGATCGACCATTTCATCGCCGACGTGCTCCCCCGTCTGCCCGCCCTGCGCGCGCAGGTGATCCATGGCGATGTGCACGAACATAACCTGATCCTCGGCCCCGATGGCAGCATCGCGGGGATCATCGACTTTGGCGACCTGATCCACGCGCCGCTGCTCTTTGACCTCACCGGCCCGCTGTCCGACATGCTCACCACCCCCGACCGCATCGCGCCGGTGATCGACGCGGTCGTGGCGGGGTTCCATGGCGTCACCCCGCTTGAGGATGCCGAGGCCGACCTCGCCTATGACCTGATCCTGATGCGGCTGGTGTTCTCGCGGCTCATCAACCTCTGGCGGGCCGCGCATACGCCCGGGGCGGCGAATTACCTCGCCGATGCGGGCTTTGGCGGCGGCGATGTGCTGGCGGCGCTTTTGGCCGAAGGGCGCGCCACCGTCACCGCCCGCATCCGCGCCGCCTGCGGGATGGAGGTGACGGCGCCGGCCGACCTCGACGCGCTGATCGAACGGCGGCGCAGGCTGATGGGCTCGCACCTTTATGTGTTCTACGACCCGCCCCTGCACATGGTCCGTGGCCAGGGTGCCTGGCTGATCGACAGCGCCGGGCGCCCCTTTCTCGACTGCTACAACAACGTGCCGATCCTGGGCCATTGCCACCCCCATGTGACCGAGGCCATCGCCCGCCAGGCGCGCAGGCTCAACACCAACACCCGCTATCTGGGCGAGGACATCCTGCGCTATGGCGAGCGGCTGACCGCCGGTCTGCCGGGCGACCTGAGCGTCTGCGCCTTTGTCAATTCGGGCAGCGAGGCCAATGACATCGCCTGGCGGATGGCGACGCTCTGGACCGGGGCGCAGGGCGGGCTGGTGCAGGAGTTCGGCTACCACGGCATCACCGCCGCCATCGACCCGTTTTCACCCTCGGCCAGCCGCACCGGCGCCGTCGCGCCGCATATGCGCACGCTGCTGGCGCCCGACGGCTATCGCGGGATCTACCGCGACGGCACGCCCGACCTCGGGCCGCGCTATGCCGCCGATGCCGACCGCGCCATAGCCTCACTCGCGCAGGCCGGTCTGCGCCCCGCCGCCTATCTCTGCGACAGTGCCTTCATGACCAATGGCGTGCTCGAGCCGCAGCCGGGCTATGTCGCGGGCGTGTTCGAGAGGGTGCGCGCGGCGGGGGGGCTCTGTGTGGCGGATGAGGTGCAATCGGGCTTTGGCCGGATGGGCACGCATCTGTGGGGGTTCGCGCATCACGGCGTGGTGCCCGACATCATCACCCTCGGCAAACCCGCGGGCAATGGCCACCCGATCGGCGTGGTCATCACAAGGCCCGAGATCTACGAGCGGTTCATCCGCGACACGGCGTTTTTCTCGACCTTTGGCGGCAACAACGTGTCCTGTGCGGCGGGCAATGCCGTGCTCGACGTGATCGAGCGCGAGGGGCTTGTGGAAAATGCCACGCGGGTCGGCGCGCATTTCAAGGCAGGGCTGGCGGGGCTGATGGCACGCCACGCCATCGTGGGTTGCGTGCGCGGCACCGGCCTTGCGCTCAGTATCGAGCTGGTGCGCGACCGCAGCACGCTGGAGCCTGCGGGGGCCGAGACCCTGCGCCTGATGAACCTGATGCGCGATGAGGGCGTGCTGACCGGCAACGAGGGCCCGCATGGCAATATCATCAAGATCCGGCCGCCGCTGGTCATGACACGGGACCAGGCGGATATCGCGGTGGCGGCATTTGACAGCGCATTGGGGCGGCTATGATCGGGCATCTGACGGTTCTGCTGGTCTATCAACTGACGGGAGAGGTGATCTCGCGCGGGCTGGGCCTGCCGCTGCCCGGCCCGGTGATCGGCATGGCGCTCTTGTTCCTCACGCTGCTGGCGCTGCCGCGGCTGGCCGAGGCGATCATGCCGACCACGCGGGTGCTGCTGGCGCATCTGTCGCTCTTGTTCGTGCCGGCGGGCGTGGGCGTGGTCGGCCACCTCGACACGCTCGGCACCGATGGCGCGGCGATCCTGACGGCGGTCGTGGGCTCGACCATCCTCGCCATGCTGGCGGCGGTGGGCGCGTTTCTCCTTGTGGCGCGCGCGGTGCGCAGCCCCGATGCGTGAGTTCGCCGAAATCTGGACCTACCTCAGCCGCGACCCGCTGTTGTGGCTCACGCTCACGCTGGTGGCCTATGGCATCGGCGACGCGCTGTTCAAGGCGTCAGGGCGCAGGCCCTATGTCAACCCGGTGCTGATCGCGGTGGCGCTGCTCGCCATTGCCTTGCGGGTCAGCGATACGCCCTACGCGACCTATTTCGAGGGGGCGCAATTCGTCCACTTCATGCTCGGCCCGGCGACCGTGGCGCTGGCTGTGCCGCTCTATGCCAACCTGCCGCGCGTGCGCGCCGTGGTGTTGCCGATGCTCGCGGCGCTGGTCACGGGGTCGGTCGTGGCGATGGCGAGCGCGGTGGCCATCGCGGCAGCGCTCGGCGTGCCGGCCGACATCCTGCTGTCGCTCGCGCCCAAATCGGCCACCGCCCCGGTGGCGCTGGGCGTGTCGGAAACCATCGGCGGGTCGCCCACGCTGACCGCCGTGCTGGTGATCCTGACCGGCATCACCGGCGCCATCGTCGCCACGCCGCTGCTGAACCTGCTGCGCATCCGCGACTGGCGCGCGCGCGGCTTTGCCGTGGGGGTGGCGAGCCACGGGATCGGCACCGCGCGGGCGTTTCAGGTCAACGAGACCGCCGGCGCCTTTGCCGGCATCGGCATGGGGCTCAACGCGCTGCTCACCGCGCTGATCGCGCCGCTGCTGGCACCCTGGCTGATTGCCCTGCTGTCCTGACCGCGCTTGCACATCGCCGCGACCTGACCCAAAGTCGCGGTCCCGAGGGGAGAGCCGCAGATGACCGAGGATACCGAACGCCACGCCGTCAAGATGGCCAAGAAAAAGGCCGCCCGCGACAAGATCATGGCGACCAAGACCGACCAGAAGGGGCTGGTCATCGTCCATACCGGCAAGGGCAAGGGCAAATCCTCGGCCGCCTTCGGCATGATATTCCGCTGCATCGCCCATGACATGCGCTGCGCCGTCGTGCAGTTCATCAAGGGCGGCATGAGCACCGGAGAGCGTGACCTGATCCTGCGCCATTTCACTGACACCTGCGCCTTTTACACCATGGGCGAGGGTTTCACCTGGGAAACGCAGGACCGCACCCGCGACACCGAAATGGCGCAGGCCGCCTGGGCCAAGGCGCGCGAGCTGATCCGCGACCCGGCGAACAAGATGGTGCTGCTCGACGAGATCAACATCGCGATCCGCTATGACTATGTGGACATTGCCGAGGTCGTGGCCTTTCTGCGCGACGAAAAACCGCCGATGACACATGTCGTGCTGACCGGGCGCAACGCGCATGAGGACCTGATCGACCTCGCGGACCTCGTGACCGAGATGGAGCTTGTCAAGCACCCGTTCCGCTCTGGCATCAAGGCGCAGATCGGTGTCGAATATTGAGGCGCGGCCGGTTGTCGCTGCGATGATATTAGCCGTCTTGCCGGAACACATGATCGTGCTAGCTTAGAGCACAACGGTATACGAATCGCAAAAGCGGTCTGCCCGTGGACAGCCAACCGGGAACACCACATCGACGGAGGCACCATTCGTGTCGAATAGTCAGCGCAGGTCGGACTCCGCCTTCAAACGGGCGCGCGTGGCCGTGAATTTGCGCAAGGCCGGTCTGCCCGACCAGACCGTGCAACTTTTTGCCAAGGAAGTGGTGACGGAACTCGTCACCCGTCTGCATCCGTTCCATGACCCCGCAGCCGCACCGACCGAGGACGAGATCGAGGCGCTGTGCACTGCGCTGATCGACGATGACGAGACCCGCGCGCCCGAGATCATCCGCCGGGCCCGGCGCGAGGGCGTGCCGCTCGACGTGATCTATCTCGGGTTGATCGCCTGCGCAGCGCGCACGCTGGGCGAATGGTGGGAGGACGATCGGGTATCGTTTCTCATGGTCAGCGTTGCCGCTGGGCGTGTCTTTGGCATCATGCGCAGCCTGCGCCATGAAATCGCCAATGCCAGGTCTCTACAACCCGTTGAAAAACATGCGCTCTTTGCCACGGTCGCGGGCGAGACCCATACCATCGGTGTGACCATGGCCGCCGACATGTTCCGGTCGCGCGGCTGGCGGATCGAGTTGCACACCGGACTTGAACATGACGAATTGGTCGAAGCGGCCTCGCGCCTGCCGCATGAAATCATCGGGCTGTCGGCCGGGCATCCCAATGCGCTTGTGTCTTTGGCGCGGCTGATCGTGGCCTTGCGCGTTACGCATCCGCAGGCGCATATCCTTGTCAGTGGTGGCATCATCGCGCATGTGCCCGATCTCAACACCCTCATCCACGCCGATTCGGTCATCGGCTCTGCCCAGGCAGCGATGTCTTTTCTCGACCAGTTGTCCGATCCCGCATCGGGCGAATAGGCGAGGTCAGCGCGCCTCGCCCAGCTTGCGGGCCTGCGTCAGTGTCAGCCCTGTCGCCAGCGCCTCGGGATCGATCCTGAGGTCGAGCACGGCGAGCGTCCCCGCCCCGCGCGCGCGGGCAAAGGCAGGGGCGAGGTCTGTCATGCGCAGCACCGTCTCGCCATGCCCGCCATAGGCACGCGCCAGCGCCGCAAAGTCCGGGCTGGCGAGGTCGGTGCCCGAGACGCGACCGGGATAGGTGCGTTCCTGATGCATCCGGATCGTGCCGTAGCGGCCGTTGTTCATCACCAGCACGATGGGGCAAGCGCCATGCTGCACCGCCGTGGACATCTCGTTCAGCGTCATCTGGAAACAGCCATCGCCCGCAAGGCAGACCACCAGCCGGTCGGGATGGGCAAGCGCCGCCGAGACCGCGGCGGGAAAGCCGTAGCCCATGGAGCCTGACGTCGGCGCAAGCTGGGTCCGGTAGCGCTTGTAGCAGAAATAGCGATGCAACCAGGCAGCGTAGTTGCCCGCGCCGTTGGTGATGATCGCATCCTCGGGCAGGGTGGCCGAGAGCCAGGCGATGACCTCTTCCTGACGCACGTCACCGGGAGTGGGCTGTGGAGTCACCCAGGCGTCATACTCCGCGCGCGCCGCGCGGGTCCAGTCGCCCCAATCCGTCCCGCAGGCGGGAAGCGCCGCCAGCGCGCGCGTAAAATCAGGGGCGGTGGCGGTGACGGCAAGCGCGGGGCGATAGACACGGCCGGGCTCGTCAGGATCAGCGTGAATGTGGTAGATTGATTTTTTAGCCTCTGAGGGATCAATGAGAGTGTATCCTTGCGTCTCGATATCGCCGAGCCGCGACCCCAGCACCAGCACCGCATCCGCATCGCGCAGCCGCTGTGCCAGACGCGGGTTTGGCCCGACGTTCAGATCGCCCGCATAATTCGGGTGCCGGTTGTCGATGTAGTCCTGCCGGCGAAAGCCCGTTGCAACCGGCAGCCCCTGGGTTTCGGCAAACCGCGCGAGATCGGTCGCCGCCTGCGCCGACCAATGCGGCCCACCCACGACCACCAGCGGCCGCGCGGCCTGCGCCACCCGCGCCATCACCGCGGCGGCGCTGGCCGCATGGTCGGGCGGCAATATCGTCACCGGACCGGTGAGGTCCGCGACATCGGCCTGCGCGCTCAGCATGTCCTCGGGCAGGGCCAGCACCACAGGGCCGGGGCGCCCCGCCATCGCCACGTGAAAGGCGCGGCCGATATATTCTGGCAGGCGGTCGGTCTGGTCCACCTCGGCCACCCATTTCGCCAGCCCACCAAAGACGGCGCGGTAATCGACCTCCTGAAACGCCTCGCGGTCGCGATGGCTGCGGTCGATCTGGCCCACGAACATCACCATCGGCGTGCTGTCCTGCCGCGCGATGTGGATACCCGCGCTCGCATTCGTGGCCCCCGGCCCGCGGGTGACGAAACAGACGCCGGGCCGCCCGGTGAGCTTGCCATGCGCCTCGGCCATCATGGCGGCGCCGCCCTCCTGCCGGCAGACGATATTGCGGATCCCGCTGTCATAGAGCCCGTCGAGTGCGGCGAGAAAGCTTTCGCCCGGCACGGAAAACACCCGCTCGACCCCGAGGATCGCGAGTTGATCGGCAAGGATCTTGCCTCCATGCCGCATGTTCACCTGCATCTGCGCCTCCACCCGTTGCGGCAGCACCATGGTTCAGCCGGCGGACAGTGACAATCCCTTGCCCGGCGCCGGCCCGGTGTTACCTAGGGTGGACAGCAAACCGGCAGGGACCACATGACAACACTTCTGGGCATTTGCGGCGCATTGCGCGCCGCCTCAACCAACCGCATGCTTCTGCGCGAGGCCGCGCTGCACTTTGCCCCCGACAGCTATGTCGAGGCCGACATCGACCTGCCGCTTTACAATGCGGATGTCGAGGCCAACGGCATCCCGGCCAAGGTCACAGCCCTCGCCACCCAGATCGCGCAGGCCGACGCGGTGGTGATCTCGACGCCGGAATACAACAAGGCGCTGTCGGGCGTGCTCAAGAACGCGCTCGACTGGGTGAGCCGGACGCAGCCTTCGCCCTGGCGGGACAAGCCGGTTGCGATCATGTCGGCGGCAGCGGGGCGCGGGGGTGGCGAGCGGGCACAGTTTTCGCTGCGGCTGTGCCTCAACCCGTTCCGCGCCCATGTGCTGGCGGGGCCCGAGATGATGCTGGCGGCCTCGGCCGAGCAATTCGACGCGCAGGGCCACCTGACCTCTGCCCACTACAGCGCGACGCTGGCCGAACTGATGGCTGAATTGCGCAAGGCGGCAAGCCGCGCAGGCTAGAGCGGGGATTTCCCTTGCCCCCAAGCGCAGGCTAGACAGGCGGGCATGACCTTGCCCGCCTCGCGCCTGCACAGCCTGCCCGACACGCTCGACCCTGCGCGGGCGCGCGCGCTCCAGGCCGCGCTGGGACAAGAGCCCGACATCATGGCGGGCAGCCCCCTGCCCGGCTTTTTCCACCAGATCTATTTCTGGGACCCGCGCCCGCCCGCCGACCTCGGCCCCGACGGGCATCCGCGCCCCGACGTGCGTATTCCCGGCATCGCCCTGCCGCGGCGGATGTGGGCCGCCGGGCGCGTCCTTTTCCACCAGCCGCTGATCGCCGGGATGCAGGCCGAGCGCATCACCGCCGTCGAAGCCGTGACGCGGCGCGAGGGGCGTTCGGGCCGCCTTGCCTTTGTCCGGCTGCGCCATGACATTCGGCAGCGCCGCGCACTGGCGCTGACCGAATGGCAGGAGCTTGTCTATCGCGAGGCGGCAGGCGAGGGCCCCGCCCCCCTGGCCCCCCGCGCCCCCGAGACGGCCGAGGTCGCCTATGACTGGCAGGCCGACAGCACTCTGCTGTTCCGCTACTCCGCGCTGACCTGCAACGGGCACCGCATCCATTACGACGCGGACTATGCGCGCGGGGTCGAGGGCTACGGCGGCCTCGTGGTGCACGGCCCGCTTCTGGTGCAGATGCTGGTGATGCTGGCCGAGGCCCGCGCGCCGCTGACCGAGATCAGCTACCGCGCCACGGCGCCATTGCTGGCGAACGAGCCCGCGCGGCTCTGCGCGCAGGGCCAGACGCTCTGGGTCGCGGGCCGCGACGGGCGGCAATGCATGACGGCGCGGGTGCGCTAACGCGCGGCGTCGCCCTGCAACAGGGTGAGCAGCGCGAGCGAGGCATAGCCATCGGGCACATGGCCGCGCGCCTGCTGAAAGCCGCGGATCGCGTTGATCGTGTTGGGCCCGACCAGCCCATCCACGCCCCTGGTGTCGAAACCGGCCCGGGTGAGCAGCGCCTGCATCTCCTGCCGCTCGGCAAAGGTCAGCGCACGGTCGTCATAAGGCCATGTGCCGACAATAGGCCCGCCGCCCCGCAGCCGGTCGGCCAGATGCCCCACCGCGATCACATAGGCATCGGCGGTGTTGTAACTTTCCAGCGCGCGGAAATTGTCGAAGATCATGAAGGCCGCGCCCCGCGCCCCGCCCGGCAGCAGGACCGAAGCCCGGCCATGCAGCGGCACCGCACGCCCCGCCGTGTCGCGCACGCCCAGCGCCGCCCAGAGCGCGGGCGATTTCGTCACCGCGCGGTCGGCCATCAGATAGTCGAAACCCTCGGGCAGCCTCACCTCCACCCCCCAGGGCTGGCCCGTCACCCAGCCATTCGCGGCGAGATAGGCGGCCGTCGAGGCGAGCGCATCGGTCGGGTCATCGCCCCAGATATCGCGCCGTCCGTCGCCCGTGAAATCAACCGCAAGCGCCTCGTAGGACGTGGGCATGAACTGCGTATGCCCCATCGCCCCTGCCCAGCTTCCCCGCATCCGGTCAGGTGTCACCACGCCGCTGTCGAGGATACGCAGCGCGGCCAGCAATTGCGCCTCGTAGAACGCGCCGCGCCGCCCGTCATGGGCCAGCGTCGCCATCGCCTCGATGATCGGCGTGTCGCCGCGCACGGCGCCATAGGCGCTCTCGAGCCCCCAGATTGCCACGACGACATGCTTGTCCACGCCATAACGTGCCTCGATCGCGTCGAGCACCTGCCCATGCCGCGCCAGCGCCGCACGGCCGCTGGCGATGCGATCATCCGACACGGCGGTCGCGAGATAATCCCAGATCGTCTTGGTAAACTCGTTCTGGTTGCGGTCGCGGGTCAGGACGGTTTCGTTCAGCGTCACCCCGGCAAAGGCCGCGTCGAATGTCGCGGCGCTGATCCCTTCGGCCAGCGCGCGGGGGCGGAAATCGGTGATCCAGCGCGCGAGGCTCTCGGTCGGGTCGGTGGCGGCAGGGTCGGGCATGGCGGGGGCCTCTTGCAGGGATGGTGCGGCATCGGGGTCGGCGGCCAGCGGCGGGGCCGCGAGCGCGAGCAGGACCATGAGGGTCGCCTTTTGCATCGGCCTAACCGCCCAGCACGATCTGCATCTTGACCTGTCCGGCAGGCCCCTGCGCGGCCAATGCGAAGGCTTCGACGCTGTCCTTGAAATCCCATGTCCGGGTGATCAGCGGGGCAAGGTCGATGGCCCCCGCCCCCAGCATCGCCACACATGCGTCAAAGACATGGGCATAGCGGAACACATGTTCGACCCGCGCCTCCTTGATCTGGGCGGCGGGCACGTCATAGGCGATGGGGGCAAGCGGCATGCCGACAAAGACCACCACACCACCGGGGCAGAGCGGCGCAAAGACGCTTGCGGCCGCGCGCGCGTCGCCCGAGCATTCATAGACCACATCCGCCCCCCAGCCCGTCGTTGCCGCCGCCACCGCATCGGCCAGCGACCCGCTGCGGACATTGACCGTGCTCACCGCACCAAGGCCCGCGGCGATGGCGAGCTTGCTGTCGTCCACATCGCTCACCACCACATGCGCGCAGCCGGCGGCGAGCGCCGCCAGCACGGTGACAAGCCCGATCGGCCCCGCACCCATCACCACCGCCACATGGCCGGGCCGCGCGCGCGCCTTGGTCACGGCATGCACGCCCACCGCCAGCGGCTCGACCATCGCGGCGGCGGCAAAGCTGACGCTGTCAGGCAGCTTGAAGGCAAAGGCGGCCGGATGCACCACGCTGGCGCGCAGCACGCCATGCACCGGCGGCGTCGCCCAGAACCGCACATCGGGGTCGAGGTTGTACATCCCCAGCCGCGTCGCGCGGCCGATGGGGTTGGGGATGCCGGGCTCCATGCAGACACGGTCGCCCACCGCGAGCGTCGTCACCCCGGCGCCCACCTCGGTCACGGTGCCCGATGCCTCGTGCCCGAGGATCATCGGCGCGCGCACCACAAAGGGGCCGATGGCGCCGTGCGTGTAGTAATGCACATCCGATCCGCAGATCCCGACGGTATGGATCGCCACGCGCACATCGTCAGGCCCCAGCGTTTCGGCAACCGGACAGTCGCGCAGGGCGAGGCGGCCTTTCTCTTCGAGGACGAGGGCGCGGGTATCGGTCATGCGGGATGGTCCTCGGTTCAGCGGCGGTTGCGGCTCACGGTGCGTTTGGCCTTGGCGGCCTTGGCCTGCCCGAGCTTGCGGCGGGGCGGCTTGCCCCGGCTGGCGGCGGGCCCCTTGGGCAGGAAACGGTCGTCGAGCTTGACCAGTTCCGCGATCAGCCCGCCGGTGACCGGCGCCGCCTCGGCGAGTTTCACCGTCACGCGCTGGCCCAGCCCGATCAGCGTGCCGGTATCGGCGCCCATCAGCGTCTGGCTTTCGGCGTCATAATGAAAGAACTCTGCCCCCAGCGTGCGGATCGGGATCAGCGCGTCGGCGCCGGTGCCGTCAAGCTTTACGAACACGCCAAAGCGGGCGATGCCGCTGATCCGCCCCTCCATCTCGGCCCCCACACGGTCGGACAGGAAGGCCGCCAGATAGCGGTCGGTCGTGTCACGCTCGGCCATCATCGACCGGCGTTCGGTGTCCGAAATCATCACCGCGGTTTCGTCGAGCTGTTCGATGTCCTGCACGCTCAGCCCGTCATCGCCCCAGCGATGCGCGGTGATCAGCCCGCGATGCACGATGAGGTCGCTGTAGCGGCGGATGGGCGAGGTGAAATGCGCGTAATTCATCAGCGCGAGGCCGAAATGGCCTAGGTTTTCAGCGTTGTAATAGGCCTGCGTCATGGAGCGCAGGGTGGACATGTTGATCAGCTCGTCATGGTCCGTGCCCGACGCCTGTTCGAGAAGGCGGTTGAGATGCGCGGTCTTTAGCACCTGCCCTTTGGCCAGCACCAGCCCCGCCGATTGCGCGATCTCGCGCAGCGCGTCGAGCTTTTGCGGATTGGGTTCCTCGTGCACGCGAAACAAGAGCGGCGTGCGTCTGGCGATCAGCGTCTCGGCGGCGCAGACATTGGCCAGCACCATGAATTCCTCGATCAGCTTGTGCGCATCGAGCCTTTGCTTGAAGGCGACAGAAGCGACCTGGCCCGCGGCGTCAAGCTCGATGCGCCGCTCGGGCAGGTCAAGCTCGAGCGGCTGGCGCGCGGCGCGCGCGCGCATCAGCGCGCCGAAGGCCGCATAGAGCGGGCGGATGACTTCGTCGAGCAGCGGCGCGACCTTTGGCACCTCCATCCCGTCCATCGCGGCCTGCACCTCTTCGTAGGCGAGGCTCGCGCGCGACTGCATCAGGCCACGGGTGAAGGCGTGGTCGATCTTGCGCCCCTGCGCGTCGATCCGCATCCGCACGGCGATGCAGGCGCGCGGCACGTCCTCGTGCAGCGAACACAGATCACCCGACAGCCGGTCGGGCAGCATCGGCACCACGCGGTCGGGGAAATAGGTGGAATTGCCCCGCTTGCGCGCCTCGCGGTCAAGCTGCGACTGCGGTCGGACGTAATGGGCCACATCGGCGATGGCGACCCAGAGGATGAACCCGCCGGGGTTTTTCGGGTCGGGGTCGGGCTGCGCGAGGCAGGCATCGTCGCGGTCGCGCGCATCCGAGGGGTCGATGGTGACGAGCGGCAGATGGCGCAAGTCCTCGCGGCCCGGGACGCCCGCCGCTCTGCCCGCCTCTGTGCCCGCTTCTCTGCCCGCTTCTGTGCCCGCTTCTGTGCCCACCTCGGCCGCCGCTTCGGCCTCGGCCAGCACGGCATCGGGGAAATGGTCGGGGATCGCGTGCTGGTGGATCGCGATGAGCGACACCGCGCGCGGCGCGGTCGGGTCGCCCAGACGCGCGATGATACGCGCCTTGGGCAGGCCCATGCGGCCCTTGGGCCCGGCCTGTTCGGCCTCGACCAGTTCACCGTCGCGCGCGCCGTGGTCATTGCCGGCGGAGACGGTCCATTGCGTCTCGGCCTTCTTGTCGATGGGCAGGATGCGGCCGCCTTCGGTGGCCTTGCGGTAGATGCCAAGAATACGCAGCGGATTGACCCCGATGCGGCGGATCACGCGGGCGCTGTAGGGATGATCCTCGCCGGGCGTCGCGGTGAGCCGGGCGAGCAGCCGGTCGCCCGCGCCCAGGGCCGGGTCGCCGTCGCGCGCCAGCATCAGGATGACGGGCGCGATCCCCTCGCCGCCCCATTCCAGCGGGCGGGCGAGCATATGGCCGTCAGCGTCCACCCCCGTGACCTCGATCACGCTCACCGGCGGCAAGGTGTCGGCCTCGCGGTAGCTGCGCTTGCGCCGGGTGAGGTCGCCCGAGGCCTCCATCTCGCGCAGAAGCTGCTTGAGCGGGATGCGGTCGGCGCCCTTGATGCCGAAGGCGCGCGCGATGTCGCGCTTGGCGGTGAGGGTGGGGTTGTCCGCGATCCATTGCAGGATGGCGTCTTTGGTCGGGATCTGGGTCATGTCGGATGCCTAACATGGGTCGCGTGGCGCGTCATGGGGAAAGCCGGGGCTCTGCCCGTCGCCCATTGTGCTTTCACCAAAGGCAAAGTCCCGGGGCGCTGCCCATCGTCCATTCTGCTTGCAAGAATGGCAAAGTCCCGGGGCGCTGCCCCGGACCCCGGGATATTTCTGGCCAAAAGATGATGGGGTCAGGCGAAATAGGTGGTCAGGATGCGGCTGTAGATCGCCTTGAGTTTGTGGATCTCTGCGATGCTGACGCGTTCATCGACGGCGTGCATGCGTTTGCCGACAAGGCCGAACTCGACGACGGGGCAGTGATCCTTGACAAAGCGCGCGTCCGAGGTGCCGCCCGAGGTCGAGGGGGCGGGGCGCAGGCCGGTTTCGGCCAGCACGGCATCGGCCACGAGGGTGGAAAGCGGGCCGGGCGGGGTGAGAAAGCTTTCGCCCGAGACCTTGACGGCGAGCGCGATCTGCACGCCGAAGTCGCGCGCGACCGCATCGGCCTCGGCCTGCATCCAGGCGGTGAGGCTGGCGCCGCTGTGCATGTCGTTGAAGCGGATGTTGAGCGTGGCGCGGCACTGGGCGGGGACGACATTGGTTGCCGGGTTGCCGGTGTCGATGGTGACGATGGCGAGCGAGGAGGGGTCGAAATGCGCGTTGCCTGTGTCGAGCGGATGCGAGGCGAGCCGGTCCATCAGGCGCGCCATGGCGCTGAGCGGGTTCACGTAGCGGGCGGGATAGGCGGAGTGGCCCTGCACCCCGGTCACGGTGACATGCGCGTTGAGCGAGCCGCGGCGGCCGATCTTCATCGCTTCGCCCAGCACCTCGGGGCAGGTGGGTTCGCCCACCAGGCAGACCGACATCGCCTCGCCCTGCTGCGCCATCCAGTCGAGCAGGGCCAGGGTGCCATCGGTGGCGTCGGCCTCTTCATCGCCGGTGATGGCGAGGATCACGGCGCCGTCGGGGGGCGTGGCGCGTACGAAATCCACCGCCGCCGCGACAAAGGCCGCGACGCCGGATTTCATGTCGGTCGATCCGCGCCCGTAAAGCCAGCCGTCGATGATCTCGGCGCCGAACGGGTCCACGCTCCACCCTGCGCGGTCGCCCACAGGCACCACATCGACATGGCCGTTGAAGCCGAAGCTGCGGTTGGCGCCGGGGCGCCCCCAGCGGGCGAAAAGGTTGCTGATCCCGCCGCGGTCCACGCGGGTGCAGGCAAAGCCCGCGCCTGCGAGCAGGTCCTGCAGCAGGGCGAGTGTGCCGGCCTCATCGGGCGTGACGGAGGGGCAGCGCACCAGGGCTGCGGTCAGGGCGACGGGGTCGGTGGCATGCGGCATCGGGCTCTCCTGCGGAATGCGACAGGGATAGCGCGGGCGGGCGGCGGGTGCAAACGGGCTGTGGCGGGCGGGTAACAGTCGGGGCGGCAGGCGGGGCGCGGCCGATAAACCCCTCACATTCATGGCAAATTTTCGGTAAACTGTCCTCAATAAGACGTCCCGAGGCAGGGCAGACCCAAGATCATAGGTGACGCATAACGCGCACCGCTACATCTGGTGGACGGGGCTCTGGTCTCCGTCTGGTCGTGCGCCGCTGCTCAAGGGATCGAGCAGGAGTGAGACGATGGTTGCGGGTGTAGAGCTTACCTATCAGACGAATGCGACGGCCGTGCAGATGGCCCAGACGATCTTTGGTGACGGCGCAACCGTGGTTTCGGCGAGCTACACGGGCGACCCGAACTCCTCGGCGATCTATTCCAACGGGCAGTTGTCGCCGGGCGTGGTGCCGGCGGAGAGCGGGGTGATCCTGTCCACCGGGCAGGCGGCGTCATTCACCAGCGTCGGGCCCAATGCGAATACCTCCGCCGGCACCAGCAGCAACACCGCCGGGATCGACGGCAATGCGCAGTTCAATGCCATTGCGGGCGGCGCGACATTCGACGCGTCATGGCTCGACGTGACCTTTGTGCCGACCGGCAATGTGATGACGATGCGCTTTGTCTTTTCGTCCGAGGAATATCCCGAATATTCCTCCTCTACCTTCAACGATGTGGTGGGCGTCTGGATCAACGGCACGCATGTGCCCCTGTCGGTTGCCAACGGCCCGACGGCGGTGGGCAGTGTGAACCAGCTCGAGAACCAGAACCTCTATGTCTCGAACACCGGCAGCCTCTTCAACACCGAGATGGACGGATTTACCGTCACCATGACGCTCACCATCCCGGTCAATCCGGGGGTGAACAATTCGATCCGTATCGGGATCGCGGATGTGGCCGACAGTGCCTATGATTCGAACCTCCTGATCGCGGCGGATTCGGTCCAGACCACGCTGGTGGCGCAGCAGGACGACCTGACGATGTTCACCGGATCGACCCGCAGCTTTGACGTGCTGGGCAATGACGTGAGCACCACCGGCGGCACGCTGGTCATCACCCATATCAACGGCATTGCGGTCAGCCCCGGCGACAGCGTGACGCTGACCACCGGGCAGGTTGTCACGCTCAACGCCGATGGCACGATCACCATCACCACCGATGCCGACCTCGACACGGTGAGCTTTACCTACACCACCGCCGCGCTGGACGGGTCCGGCGCCGTGCTACAGACCGATACCGGCTTTGTCACCGTCACCACGGTGCCCTGTTTCGTCGCCGGCACGCTGATCCGGACGCCGGCTGGCGAGGTTCCGGTCGAGACGCTGCGCCCCGGCGATCTGGTGCTGACCCAGGACGAGGGGCCGCAGCCCTTGCGCTGGATCGGGCAGCGGACGGTGGCGGCCGAGGGCGCGCTGGCGCCGGTGCAGATCCGCGCGGGGACGTTTGGCGCGCATGGGGCGCTGATGGTGTCGCCGCAGCACCGTATCCTGATCCGCGATGCGCTGGCAGAGCTTCTCTTTGGCGAGGCAGAGGTGCTGGTCGCAGCCAAGGATCTGATCAACGGGCGGTCTGTGCGGCAGGTGGCGGGCGGGGCGGTGACCTATGTCCACATCCTCTTTGACCGCCATCAGGTGGTCTGGTCCGAGGGGCTGGCAACGGAGAGCTACCTTCCGGGGCCCCAGACCGCGAGCGCCTTTGACGCGGCCGTGCTCGAAGAGATCACGACGCTCTTTCCCGCGCTTGAGCCCCGGACAGGGCGCGGCTACGGGGCGTCCGCACGCCGCACATTGCGCCACTATGAGGCGCAGGTGCTGATGACGGCCGCAGCCTGACGAGGGGGCCTGACATGTCCAGCGGCTGGATCGGGTTGCGCGACAGGACCGGGGGGATGTTTGCCCCCGCAGGTCCGGGCAGCACCGCTGCTGTGGCGGTGGACCCGGACACCGTGCTGCCGCGCGGCACGGTGATGGCCGAGTTCCGCACTGACCCGGGCGTCGGAACCCGCAACCTGATCCGGCTTGCCGCGCGCGACCCCTGGCCGGTGGGACTGACCCTGTGCATCGACGCCGCCGGCACGCTGCGCCTGATGCAGACCCAGGGCCAGAGCCACCGCGACTGGCACCTGCCCACCGACCTCACCCGACCGGACGAGACGGCCATCGTCACCTTTTGCTGGGATGGTCCGGCGCGGCGCGGCCGGCTGACCCTCTACGTCCCGGACCGCCAGGTGTTGCATTGTCTGGAGCTGGACGCGCCGCTGCCCCTGTCGCTGCGCGATGCCGAACGGCTGACAGGCCCGGGCGACCTGTGCCGGCAGTCGGACAGGGTGCTCTGGCTGGCTGTCGCTGACAGGCTGATCCCCGCAGGGCCGATGCCGACCCTCGGGGCGGACGCGCTGATCGCGACGCCACGCGGGTCACGTCCCATCGCGACATTGCGGGCCGGCGACAGCGTGCTGACCGAAAGCGGCGAGAGCGCGCAGATCCGCTGGGCCGGGGCGGTGGACCTGCCGGCACGCGGCCATTTTGCACCTGTCGTGCTGCGTGCCCCGTGGTTCGATCTCAGCCATGATCTTGTCGTGTCGCCTGCGGCCAGACTGCTGCTGACCGGGTCCGACCTGGACTATCTGTTCGGTCATGAGCGGGTCAGCGTGCGGGCCCATCACCTGGTTGACGGGCGCACGGTGCGGATGCGGGCCGCCGCGCCTGTCATGCGCTACCATCATCTGGTGCTGGATGACCACGCCGTGTTCCGGGCCAATGGTGCCGCGATCGAAAGCCTTGATATCGCGCCACTTCTTGCCGATCCGGCGGCGCTGGCGGCCTCGGTCGTCGGGGCGATGCCGCGCGAACTGCTGCCGCGCGGGCCGAGCCTGCAACATCCGGTGCTGCGCGAATTCGAAGCGACCACGTTGCGGCGGATGCGCGCCGCCTAGGTTTCGTCGAAAAACGGCGTCATCTGCGCCACGATCACGCTGTTTTCGGCCAGCGCGCGGGCCATCAGCGCCTGTTCGTCCTCGTCGATGTCATGGCCTTCGGCCAGCCGTTCCTCGAGCGTGCCATAACCGGACACATCGAGCGGCGCGAGGTCGGCCTGCTTGAGGATCGCGACCGTCTCGCGCACCGCCTCGGCCTCGTCAACGCCGCTGGCATAGCACATCAGCGCCGCCCCCGTAGCGCCATCGGGCAGCCCGTCGCCGGCCTTGCGGCCCACCTCGACCAGCAGGGTATAGACCTGCTGCGGGCGCTTTGTCTTGTCTTCGGTCATCGCGGCCTCCGGCATTTGTCGCACCTGACCTGCGCCGCCCGCGCCGGCGATGTCAAGCATCGCTGTCACGGTCCTGCCAGCGCGACCGCGTGGCCCAGAGCGCCGAGACGATCAGGATCGCCTGACCGGGCAGGAAATAGACCCCGGTCAGCACCAGCACCGTTGCCGCCACCGATGCGCCGTCCAGCAGGGCGCGCAGCAGCGGCCAGACCAGCACCGCCGCCGCCACATAGGCCAGCGCGTCGCACAGCACGGGGCCCCAAGCGGCCAGAAAGCCCGGCCGTTCACCCCGCGCGATACGGGCCCGGGCGAGTGTGCGTGACAGGATCATCGCCCTGCCCCGCTCCGCCTCAGTCCCGCAGCAATTCGTTGATCCCGGTCTTGGACCGGGTCTGCGCATCGACCTTCTTCACGATCACGGCGCAATAGAGGTTCACGCCGTTCTTTGACGGCATCGAGCCCGCGACCACGACCGAATAGGGCGGCACCTCGCCATACATCACGGCGCCGGTCTCGCGGTCCACGATCTTGGTCGATTGGCCGATGAACACGCCCATCCCCAGGACCGCGCCCTCGCGCACGATGCAGCCCTCGACGACCTCAGACCGCGCACCGATGAAACAATTGTCCTCGATGATCGTGGGGCCCGCCTGCATCGGCTCGAGCACGCCGCCGATGCCGACGCCGCCCGACAGATGCACGTTCTTGCCGATCTGCGCACAAGAGCCCACCGTGACCCAGGTATCGACCATGGTGCCGCTGTCCACATAGGCGCCGACGTTGACAAAGGACGGCATCAGCACCACGCCCGGCGCGATATAGGCCGATTTGCGCACCACGCAGTTGGGCACGGCGCGAAAGCCCGCCTCGCGCCAGCGGTTCGGGCCCCAGCCAAAGAACTTGCTGTCCACCTTGTCATACCAGGCGCCCTGCTGCGGGCCGCCGTCCTGCATCTCCATATCCTTGATGCGAAAGCCCAGCAGCACGGCCTTTTTCGCCCATTGGTTGACGTGCCAGGCCCCATCCGCCTGCTTTTCCGCCACCCGCAGCGCCCCGGTGTCGAGCGCGTCGAGCGTCGCGCGGATGGCATCGACGGCCGCGCCGCGCGAGGCCGAGGACAGGGTCTCGCGCGCCTCCCAGGCGGCGTTGATGGCGGTCTCGAGTGCGGCGTGGGCCATGGCTTTCTCCGGTCCGGGATTGTCTGATCGGTCGGGGGTCTATAGGCTTTGACCCTGCCCTGCGCAATGCGTCTTGCCGTTGCGGCAGCGATGTCTTGGCGCGGTCCCCGCCCGCGGCCCGCCCGCGCCCCACCCGGCTGTCGGGCCTGGCTGTCGGGCCTGGCTATCGGGCCTGGCTGTCGGGCCTGGCTATCGGGCCCGGCTGATGGCCCCCGCCCGCTGGCCGCGGCTCCCTCTGCGCGCGTCCTATCCCCTGAGCCCGCGTGCGAGCGCCGCCTGCCGGTCGGCGTTCAGCCGCGCCGCCACATCGCCCGCGGGGCTGAGGTCAAAGGCGTGGTAGCCGCCGGGGTAAATGGCAAAGTCCACCGGCACCTGCGCGCGGTTTAGCCGCAGCGCATAGTCGGTGTCCTCTTCGAGAAAGAGGTCGAGCCCGCCGACCGCGATCCAGGTGCGTGGCAGGCCGGCAAGGTCGGTCGCACGGGCGGGGGCTGCATGGGGGCTGACCCCCTCGGCGCCCGGCGCATGGCCGAGCCAGGCTGTCCAGCCGTGGCGGTTGCTCTCGCGCGTCCAGATGAATTCGCCTGTCACCGGGTTCTGGTCGGCGCGCGTCACGGTCCGGTCGTCCAGCATCGGGTAAAGCAGGTTCTGGAAGGCGAGTTTCGGCGCACCCCGGTCGCGCGCGATCAGCGCGACGCAGGCCGCCAGCCCGCCGCCCGCGCTTTCGCCCATCACACCCACGCGCGCAGGGTCGATACCCAGCGCGGCCGCATGGGACACGGTCCAGGTCAGCGCCGCCATCCCGTCCTCGGTGGCGCCCTGCCAGGTGGTTTCGGGCGCGAGGCGGTAATCCACCGACACGATCACGCAGTCCTGTGCAACGGCCGTCGCGCGCAGGAAAGGCAGGCTCCCCTCGGGCCGGCCGATGACATAACCACCGCCATGGAAATGCACGATCGCACCGCGCGGGCCCGTGGCTGCCGCTTCGGGCTGCACGATCCAGACGCGCAGGCTGGCCGGGCCCTGCGGGCCGTCGATCATCCGCTCCTCCGCGCGCACGGCGAGCCCGTCGCCCGTGCCCAGCGCCTCGGGCTCGAGCATCTTGACGACCTCGCGCGCGCCGGCGAGGCCTTCGGGTGAGACGTCGATCTGCGGAAAGACATCGAGCAGGGCGATGAGAGCGGGATCGACGAGATGGCGGGTGGACATGTGCGGCAGCTCCTGTTGTCGGTCAGGACAAAACCGCCGGCACGGTGCCAGCAGCTCTCCTCCTCCGGAGCTGACATTCGTGTCCATCGCCCTGCAGAGTCAAGCGCGACGGGCAAGGCGTGGCGCAGACCATACCGCAGCAACCGCTTGATCGGCGGCCGGCATGGACCTTGCCCCGAACGACACGCGCGGGACCGCGCAATAGATGGGCCATCTGTCCTTTGCACGCGGTGGCGGGGCGCGGCATCGACCGCAGCGGCACAGACGTCGCGCGGCAGTGGCGCTGCGCGATCGCGGACGCAGACACGTCACTGAGACCCGGCGGTGTGGCGCGTGCCGCGCTTTGCGGTCCGGGCCAGATCGCCGGCGCGCTCGCGCGACTGGGCCAGATCGCCGGCGCGCTCGCGCGATGGGATATCCCCACCTAGAGCCATGCAGGCGGCGCCCCGGACGACCTGTCAGAGCAACGCACGCAACTGTGGGATATCCTGCCCGAGACGACGACAGGCGCCTTTGTCCTGACGGGATAGTCGCAGGTGTTTCTCGCGGACGGTTCCTCCGAATACCGGCCGGTCATCGTGCCGTGGCGCGAGGTCTCTGTCGCCTCGGGTCGCAATGCGATCCGGCTCTCGGTCAACACAGCCTGTCCGGCGGCGCGGGGCGCGACAGGCTGGATGGCGGCAAGGGTGCGGACCTGCCTGACCGTCGATCAGGTGATCGACCGTCTTGCCACGGCCCACGATGGACATCAGGCTTTGGCCTTTTCCGCCCTCGATATCCTCGTGTTCAACAACCTCGACGACCTCGCCGCGCTGCGGGGCAGTATCGATATCGCCTGACCCAAAGGCCCGCCTTCTCTGGCACTGACTGCCAATCCCTTGTAGCAAGGGGCAAAGCACGACCAGAGGACAGACCCCATGATGGACGACCGCCGCCACCCCTTCCGCGACAGCCAGCAGGACCGCGAGGCCGCGTCACAGGTGCCCGCGACGCCGCAGTCGCTGGCGCCCACCTACCGGCTCGCCTTTGCCGATACCGATTTCATGACGCGCGAAGAGCTGCGCCCGGTGCGCCTGCAACTCGAACTGCTCAAGCCCGAGCTTGCGATGAACGAGGCGGGCATCCGCTCGACCATCGTGCTTTTCGGCGGCGCGCGCATCCCGGAGGCGGCGCAGAAACATACCGCGCGCAGCCAGACACTGGCCGACCTGTCGCGCTATTACGAAGAGGCCCGCAGCTTTGCCCGCAAGATGACCGAGATTTCGATGCTCGCCGGGGGCTTTGAGAATGTCATCGTCACCGGCGGCGGCCCCGGCGTGATGGAGGCCGGCAACCGTGGCGCGACCGAGGCCGGCGGGCGGTCGATCGGGCTCAACATCGTGCTGCCGCATGAACAGGCACCCAATACCTATGTGACGCCCGAGCTCTGCTTCAACTTCCACTATTTCGCGATCCGCAAGATGCATTTCCTGATGCGCGCCCGCGCGATCTGCATCTTTCCCGGCGGCTTCGGCACGCTGGACGAGCTCTTTGAATCGCTGACGCTGATCCAGACCGGGCGGATGGCGCAGGTGCCCGTTCTGCTCTTCGGCCGCGCCTTTTGGGAAAAGATCATCAATTGGGACGCGCTGGCCGAGGCCGGAACGATCTCGGCGCAGGACCTCGCCCTGTTCCAGTTCGTCGAGACCGCCGACGAGGCGATACGCGCCATCCGCAACTGGCAAGGCGCCGGAGAAAAGCGCGGCGCGATCCCGGGGCGCTAGTCAAGACCGCACCCGCCAGACCGGGCGCGCCACCCCGGCTTCATCTTGCCCCAAATATCCCCGCCGGAGGCTCCCGCGCCCACCATCCTCGGCGACGGGCCCCGCATCTCGCTGAGATGACCCGCGGCCCGGCGGCGCCAACCTGGCGCTCTGGCCCGCACTCTGGCCCGCACTCTGGCCCGCACTCTGGCCCGCGCTCTGGCCCGCGCTCTGGCCCGCGCTCTGCGTCCTGTCCTACGCCCTCTTGCCCACCACCGCGACGCCCAGCACCTCGAGAACCTTCGCCTCGATATCCGCCGCACTCAGGCGCGCCGTGCGGTACATCGCCTCGGGGCTGGCGTGGTCGATGAAAGTGTCGGGCAGGCACATGGACCGGAACCTGAGCCCGGTGTCGAACACCCCCGCCTCGGCCAGCAGTTGCGCGACATGGCTGCCGAAACCGCCCACCGCGCCCTCCTCGATGGTGATCAGCGCGTCATGGCTGCGCGCCAGCCGCAGGATCGCCCCGGCATCCAGCGGCTTTGCAAAGCGTGCGTCAAACACGGTCGGCCGCAGCCCGCGCGCGCCCAGCGCCTCGGCGGCGCGCATCACTTCGGACAGGCGCGTGCCGAGCGAGACGAGCGCGACGCCCGCGCCCTCCTGCACCATCCGCCCCTGGCCGATCTCGAGCGGCGCGGGGTCGGCGGGCATCTCGACCCCCACCCCCTCGCCGCGCGGAAAGCGAAAGGCGATGGGGCCGTCGTCATAGGCCGCTGCCGTCGCCACCATGCGCACCAGCTCGCCCTCGTCCGCCGCCGCCATCACCACAAAGCCCGGCAGATTGGCAAGGAACGCGATGTCGAACGCGCCCGCATGGGTCGCGCCATCGGCCCCGACCAGCCCCGCCCGGTCGATGGCAAAGCGCACCGGCAGCCGCTGGATCGCCACGTCATGCACCACCTGATCGTAGCCGCGCTGCAGAAACGTCGAATAGATCGCGCAGAACGGCCGCATCCCGCCAGCCGCCAGACCGGCGGAAAACGTCACCGCGTGCTGTTCGGCAATGCCCACATCGAAACAGCGGCTCGCATAGCGCTCCATGAATTTCGCGAGCCCCGTGCCATCAGGCATCGCCGCCGTCACCGCACAGATGCGCGGATCGCGGGCGGCATGGGCCAGCAGCGCCCCGGCAAAGACATTCGTATAGCTCGGCGCATTCGATGGCGCCTTTTTCTGCTCGCCGGTGAGCACATTGAACCCGGCCGTCGCATGCCCCTTGTCGCGTGCGGCCTCGGCCGGCGCATAGCCCTTGCCCTTTTTCGTGATCGCATGGATCAGGATCGGCCCGGTCGCGCGCGCCTTGACCGTGCGCAAGAGCGGCAAAAGCTGGTCGAGGTCATGCCCGTCGATCGGCCCGACATAGGAAAACCCCAGTTCCTCGAACAGCGTGCCGCCCACGGTCATGTGCTTGAGCACATCCTTTGCCCGCTTGGCCCCTTCGCGCAACGGCTCGGGCAGGAGGCTCATCGCCCCCTTGGCCGCCGCCTTGAACTCCTGAAACGGGTCGCCGGCATAGAGCCGCGACAGGTAGGACGACATCGCGCCGACCGGGGCGGCGATGCTCATCTCGTTGTCGTTGAGGATCACGATCAGCCGCTTTTCCAGGTGGCCCGCGTTGTTCATCGCCTCATAGGCCATGCCCGCGCTCATTGCCCCGTCGCCGATCACCGCGATGCAGTCACCGATGCCATGCGCGGGCGCGCCGCCCAGATCGCGCGCCACGGCAAAGCCCAGCGCGGCGCTGATCGACGTGCTGGAATGCGCGGCGCCGAACGGGTCATAGGCGCTCTCGGACCGTTTGGTAAATCCCGACAGCCCGCCCTCGGCCCGCAGGGTGCGGATCCGGTCGCGCCGCCCGGTGAGGATCTTGTGCGGATAGCACTGGTGGCTCACGTCCCAGATGATGCGGTCGCGCGGCGCGTCGAACACCGCATGCAGCGCAACGGTCAGCTCGACCACGCCCAGCCCCGCGCCCAGATGTCCGCCCGTCACGCTCACCGCCGAAATCGTCTCGGCCCGGACCTCATCCGCCAGCCGGCGCAACTCGACGTCGCTCAGCCCCTTCATGTCGGCAGGCACATGCACCCGGTCAAGGAGCGGCGTGTGGGGGCGGTCTGGCATGGGAATGTCCTGTCCTCAGTTCCGGCGCGCGATAACAAAGCGGGCGGCGGCGCGCAACGCATCCGCATCATCGCCATAGACAGCTAGCGCATCGCAGGCCTCCTCCACCAAGGCGCCCGCGCGACGTTTCGCCTCAGCAAGGCCCAGGAGCGACACAAAGGTCGCCTTGCCCGCGCCCGCATCCTTGCCCACGGCCTTGCCCATGCTGGCGGCATCGCCCTCGACATCGAGCACGTCGTCGGCAATCTGGAAGGCGAGGCCCAGCGCATCGCCATAGCGCCGCAGCGGGCCCGCGTCAGCCCCGGCCATCACCGGGCCCACGGTCGCGGCCCAGGTGAGGAGCGCCCCGGTCTTGCCCGCCTGCAACGCGGTGATCTGCCCCAGGTCCAGCGGTGCGGCGGCGCTTTCGGCGGCAATGTCCATCGCCTGCCCGCCCACCATGCCGCGCACCCCGGCCCGCTGCGCGAGGCTCCCCATCAGCACGACGCGCGCCCGGTCGGGGCACCCCGCACCGGCCAGCAGTTCAAATGCCAGCGCCTGCAACGCATCGCCAGCCAGAACCGCCGTCGCCTCGTCCCACCGGCGATGCACGGTCGGCTGGCCGCGCCGCAGGTCGTCGTCATCCATGCAGGGCAGGTCGTCATGGACAAGGCTATAGGCGTGGATGCATTCGATCGCCGCCGCCGCCGGCCCCGCCTGCACCGCGTCAAACCCGCAAAGCCGCGCTGATTCGACTGCGAGAAACCCGCGCAACCCCTTGCCGCCCCGCACCGCATAGCCCATCGCCTCTGCCACCGGCAGGGCGACCCCCGCCAGTGCCTGCGCGATCAGCGCCTCGGCCAGACCGCGTGCTGCCTCCAGTTTCTCAGCCAGCATCGAGCGGTGTCGTCCCCGTCGGTTGCCCATCGGCCGAGAGCGTGATCCTCGCGACCTTTTCCTCCGCCTCCGCAAGCTTCTTCTCGCAGCGCGCCCTGAGCGCCGCGCCGCGTTCATAAAGCGCGATGGACTCGTCGAGCGCGACATCGCCACGCTCCAGCTTGCCCACCACCGCCTCGAGCTCGCGGATCGCCTCCTCGAAACTCATCCCGTCCACAGCACTCATGCGCCCCGCTCCTCCAATATCCCGACATGGGCCGCGACCGACGCGCCCAAGGCCTCCAGATCATAACCGCCTTCGAGCACCGACACCACGCGCCCCGCGCAATGCGCGTCCGCAATGTCGCACAGCCGCCCGGTGATCCAGGCGAAATCCGCCTCGACCAGCATCAACCCCGCCAATGGATCATCCCGATGTGCATCGAACCCGGCCGAGATCAGCAGGAATTGCGGAGAAAACGCCGCGAGCCGCGGCAGGATCAGCCGCGTGACAGCCTCGCGAAACACCTTCGACCCCGCCCCCGCCGGCAGCCCCACATTGACCACCGTATCATGCGGCCCCGTGTCGCGCGGGCTCCCCGTGCCGGGATAAAGCGGCATCTGATGCGTCGAGCAATAAAGGATGCGCGGGTCATCCTCGACCAGCGCCTGCGTCCCGTTGCCGTGATGCACGTCGAAATCCACGATGGCGACCCGGGCCAGCCCGTGATGGTCCAGCGCATGACGCGCCGCAATGGCCACATTGCCCAGAAAACAGAACCCCATCGCCACCTCGGCCTCGGCATGATGCCCCGGCGGGCGCACGGCGGCAAAGGCATTGGAGACCGCGCCCGCCATCACCAGGTCCACCGCGCGCACCGCCGCCCCCGCCGCCCGCCAGATCGCGGCAAGCGACCCCGCCGACAGATGCGTATCGGGGTCGAGCGCGCGCCATCCCTGCGCCGGCACCGCCCGCTCCAGCGCCGCCAGATGGCGCGCCGGATGCACCCGCAGCACATCGTCGCGCGCCGCCATCGGCGCCGTGACCCGCCGCAGATCCATCCCCGACAGCGCCCCCATCACGGCATCAAGCCGCGCCACCTGCTCGGGGTGCCCCATCGGCGTCACATGGCCGAAACAGTCGTCATGATAGATCAGCGCCGTTGTCATGCCCGCAGGGAACAGAAATACTCGGGAAATAACAAGTGAGGTTCATCATGCGCCGCTTTGCCCTTCCCGCCCTGATGCTCGCCACGACCCCCGCGCTCGCCGACATGGTGGGCCAACCGCTCGCCACCGACCTCAATGGCGACAGGCGGGCCGAGGTCTTTACCCTGCAACACAACGGCGACGGGTCCGCCGACCTGTCGATCACCGACACCGGCGGGCGCGGCATCCTCGCGCAGGACATCGCCTGGATCGGCGGCCCCGGGCAAGAGCCAGAGCTTGGCCTCGCCCCCAACGGCTCCGTCACCCTCACGTCGAAAAACGACTCCGTCGGCCGCAACCGCTGGTTCCTGACCCTCACCATCGCCTGGCGCGACAACGCCTACCGCGTGGCGGGCTATACCTACACCTGGTATGACACGCTCGACCTCGCCGCCTATGGCGTCTGCGACATCAACCTGCTCACCGGCCGCGGCACGGCCAGGATCGGCGACGCCGCCGCGCAGCCCGTGACCGTCCCGCGCGGCGCCCCCGCCGTGACCGACTGGAAGGAAGCAGCCTTCCGCCTGCCGCCCGCTTGCCAAGGCTGACAGCTTCTTTGCGCCTCAAATACTCACGGCGCTGATCGCGCAATCCGCGCGCCATATGGGATGATACCGCCCCCTCAACGGGCGCCCGCCGCCCCGCAGGGGCGCATGACCGCGCGCGCGGCACGCGCGCTCCGCTGGATCAGGCCGGGTCAGGGGCGAGCATGTAGCCCGAGCCGCGCACCGTCTGCAGATAGCGCGGCTGGCGGGGGTCTGCCTCGATCTTGCGGCGCAGGCGGGTGATCTGGACATCGACCGCGCGCTCCTGCGCCTGCCCGCCGCCCCGGCCCAGTTCCTCGACCAGATAGGTCCGTGTCACCGGCTCACCCGGCCGCGCCGAAAAGATCCGCATCAACTGGCTCTCCGTCGCGGTGAGCCGCACAAGGTCCTCGCCCGCCCACATCTCGCCCCGTGCGATGTCATAGCGCACCGGGCCCAGATGCAGCACCTTGACCACGACCTGCGCCGGCTCGGAGGATGGCACCCGCCGCAGGATCGCGTTGATCCGCAGCAACAGCTCCTTGGGCTCGAACGGCTTGGCCAGATAGTCATCCGCCCCCGCCTCGAGCCCCGCGATCCGCGCGTCGGTCTCGGACCGCGCGGTCAGCATCAGGATCGGCGTGCCGATCCGGCGGCGCAGGTCGCGGCACAGGCTCACCCCGTCCTCGCCCGGCATCATCACGTCGAGCACGATGAGGTCGAACTCCAGCCCGCTCAGCACCCGCCGCGCATGGGCCGCGTCGCGCGCCACCGTCACGAGGAACCCCGCACGCATCAGATAGGTCCGCAACAGGCCGCGGATGCGTTCGTCATCATCCACGATCAGCAGGTGAATACTGTCGTTCATTGCGGTCCCCGATCCCGCAGCGCCTGAAAATGGCGGCGCATGTCCTCGTCCATCATTGCCTCCAGCACCTGCCGGAACCCCGCCACCGCAACGGGTCCGGCAGCCCGATAGGCCGTCCGCATCCGGTCGCGCTGCGCATCCGACAGCTCCCTCTCGAGCGCGGCGCCCGCCTGCGTCAGGAAGAGGTGCCGCTCGCGCTTGTCCTCCCGGCCCACGCGCACCTCGACCAAGCCATCGGATATCAGCGTGCGCAACACACGATTGAGGGATTGTTTTGTAACACCGAGAATGGCCAGCAGGTTGTTTACCGTGGTGCCGGGGCTGCGGTGGATGAAATGCACCGCCCGGTGATGCGCGCGGCCATAGTCCTTTTGCGCGAGGATCCGGTCGGGGTCTGCGGTAAAGCCGCGATAGGCAAAGAACATCGCCTCGATCCCCTTGCGCAACTGCTCGTCCGTCAGAAACAGGAGATCCTGCCCGCCCTGGGGCGACACCGCCTCTGCCATCACCGCGCTCCCTCTTTCCGCGCCGCAATAATACGTCAGCCTTGTTGACATTCCAAGCATCAACTGGTAGCGAATCCTGGATTTCACGCAATATTATGTCCGATGTGGACCTAATCGCGTAACAAATGCAAAGCTGGACGGAGGATGCAGCGATGGCGGGTGCCTATGACGATCGTGACGGCAAGATCTGGATGGACGGGGCGCTCGTCGAATGGCGCGATGCCAAGGTGCATATCCTGACCCATGCGATGCACTATGCCTCCTCGGTGTTCGAGGGCGAGCGCTGCTATGACGGCACCATCTTCAAGAGCCGGGAACACTCTGAACGGCTGCGCTTTTCCGCCTCATGCCTGGATTTCGAGATCCCCTATACGGTCGAGGAGATCGACGCGGCAAAGCAGGCGGTTCTGGCGGCCAACGGCCTGACCAACGCCTATGTGCGCGCCATCGCCTGGCGCGGCGCGGGCGAGGACATGGGTGTCGCCGCCCGGCGCAACCCGGTGCGCATGGCTGTGGCCGCCTGGGAATGGGGCAACTATTACGGCGACGCCAAGACCAAGGGCGCAAAACTCGACATTGCCAAGTGGAAACGCCCCTCGCCCGAGACGATCCCGCATCAGGCCAAGGCGGCGGGCCTCTACATGATCTGCACCATGTCCAAACACGCGGCCGAGGCCAAGGGTTGCTCGGACGCGATGATGTTCGACTATCGCGGCTATGTGGCCGAGGCGACCGGCGCCAACATCTTCTTCGTGAAGGATGGCGAGGTCCACACGCCCAAGCCCGACTGTTTCCTCAACGGCATCACCCGGCAGACCGTCATCGCCATGATGCGCGACAAGCAGATCAAGGTGCATGAACGGCACATCATGCCCGAAGAACTCGAAAGCTTCGAACAGTGCTGGCTCACCGGCACCGCGGCCGAAGTCACGCCTGTGGGGCAGATCGGCGACTACCACTTCGAGGTCGGCGCGCTGACGCTCGACATCGCGGCGAGCTACGAAAAACGCGTGCGCGCCTGAGGACTGGCGCCTGAGGACTGGCGCCTGAGGACTGGCGCTTGAGGACTGGCGCTTGAGGACTGGCGCCCGCAACCCACCGCTTGCGCAGGTGGCGGGTCCGGATGCCTTCGGCGAGGATATTTTGAGCAAGATGAAGCCGGGCGGAGCGCAAACTGCCCGGCTTCATTGTCTTTGTATCTTTTTTGTGACAGCACGCAGCCCGCTGGAATAGAAGCCCGGGCGATCCGTCCTACACCTGTCTGCAACAGGAGTATGACATGATCCCTCCCTTCCCCCTCCGCGCGGATATCGCCCGCAAGGCGTTCCTGGGTCTTGTCGCCTGTGATCTGGCCCTGATCGCCGCGCATCTGGCCAATGTGGCCTTTGCGATCCTGAAGGAGACGAGCATGATCGCAATGCTCGATATCGGGCTCGATGACGGGCTTGCCGAACAGTTCAACAAGGCGAAATGGCTGGTTGCCGCGCTGCTGCTGACGCTTGCTGCGACGTTCTCGCGGCAACGCATCCTTGCGGCCCTCGCGCTGGGCTTTCTGGTGGCCTTTCTGGACGATGCGTTCCGGTTGCATGAAACGGCCGGTGAGGCGCTTGTCGTGGCGCTCGATCTGAAACCCGTGTTCCTGCTTCGCGCGCAGGACATCGGCGAGCTTGCCTCCTGGGGCGCGCTGGGCGCCATCGTGTTCGGGCCCCTGACCTGGGCCTTCCTGACAGCGCCGCGCGACGAACGCCCGATCGGCTATCATCTTCTCGCCGTGATCGCCGCACTCGCCTTTTTCGGGATCGCGGTCGACATGATCCATGTCGCGCTGCCGCAGCTCTTTTCCGGGCCCGCCGCCTGGGTCACCAACATCCTGCTCGGCACGCTCGAGGACAGCGGCGAGATGCTTTTCGGATCGCTTGCCGTGGCCTATGCCGGCGCCGCCGCCTTTGGCCTTTACCGCAGGCGACGCGTGGTGTGACGGTCAGCCGCCCGGCGTCATCGCCTTGCGTTGCCTGGCGCGCTCGATCCCGAGCTGGCGTTCGCGCCAGATGATCAGCACGCCCGCAGCGATGATGATCGCGGCCCCCACCAGCGTGACCAGCGTCGGGACCTCGTCGAACACGGCATAGCCGATGCCCAGCGCCAGCAGCATCGAGGCATATTCAAACGGCGCCACGACCGAGGCATCGGCGAAGCGGTAGCTCGACGTCAACAGGATCTGCCCGACCCCACCCAGAAGGCCCGCGCCCACCAGCATCAAAAAGATGCCGGGCGGCGGCATCACCCAGCCCCAGGGCAGCGTGACCAGCGACAGCACCGTCGCCGTGATCGAGAACCAGAACACGATGGCCGCCGTGCTTTCGGTCGCGACGAGCTTGCGCACGAAGACCTGCGCGAGCGCGGCAAAGACCGCGCCCATCAGCACCACGACGGCGCCCAGCGTCTCTTGCGTGCCGATGGGCGTGGCCCCGACCGACAGGCGCGGGCTGAGCACGATGAGCACACCCACCAGCCCCAGCGCCACGGCGGTGAGGCGAAAGGCGCGCACCTGTTCGCCCAGAAACATCGCGGCAAAGATCACCACCAGGAGCGGCGCGGCATAGCCGATCGCCGTGACCTCGGGCAGCGGCAAGAGCCCCAGCCCGGCAAAGCCCAGCCCCATCGCGCTGGTCCCCACGATGCCGCGCCAGACATGGCCCATCGGCTGCCGCGTCTCGAGCCCGTGGCGCAATTCGCCCCGCATCACAAGCCAGACCACGATCACCGGCCCGGCAAAGAGCGAGCGGAAAAACACCGCCTCGCCCGGCGGCACGGTCGCCGCCGACGCCTTGATCAGCGCGGCCATCGCCATGAAAACGCAGACCGACAGGATCTTGAGAGTGATGCCGCGCAGGGGTTGCATGGGCCATTCCGCCTTGGGTGCGAGGCAACCCTAACCCCCGGAAGGACCGGGGAAAACCCCGAACTGGCGGTTCAGGCGAGACGACCGCGCGCGATCCGCAGATAGTGGCGCAGCTTTTGCGCACCCTCACGCCCTTCGGCCCTGCGATGCAGGGCAACGGCCGCAGGATGGCGCCCCTCGGCGCGCGCCAGCGTCAGAAAGGCGCGCAGCCGGATCGAATCGTCGCGCAGTTTGGGCCGGTCGATGATATGGCGTTGCATGGGCGGTCCTCCCTCAGGGACTCACATCATAGACAACTTTGACGCGAAAATCTACGGGCGCGGCGTGATCCGCAGGATCTCGCCATCAGGCGCGTCGATCAGCAGCAAGAGCGCGCCCCCGGCGGTCTCCTCCACATCGCGCACCCGGCCCCGGTCGGTGACCAGCCGCTCTTCGCCGGTCACGCGCCCGGCGTCCAGCCGCAGCCTCACCAGCGCGCCGGGGTTGAGCGAGCCGATCAGCAGGTCGCCCCGCCAGCCGCCAAAGGCATCGCCACGATAGAATGTCATGCCACCGGGCGCGATCACCGGGTCCCAGTAATAGACCGGCTCCTCCACCCCCTCCAACCGGGGCTGGCCGGTCCCGATGGGGCTGCCGTCATAGTCGATGCCATAGCTCACCAGCGGCCAGCCATGGTTGCCCCCCGGAACCGGCTGGTTCAACTCGTCCCCACCGCGCGGGCCATGCTCGACCGTCCACAACAGCCCGCTGCGCGGGTCCACCGCCGCGCCCTGCACGTTGCGGTGGCCATAGGACCATATCGCATCATCCCCGTCCCGCCCGACAAAGGGGTTGTCGGCCGGGATGCCCCCGGCGGCGGCCAGCCGGATCACCTTGCCATAGGTCGTGGCATTGTCCTGCGCGAGCCGCCGCTCCGCATCGCTGGCGTGTTCGCCCGTGGTGATGAACACATGACCGCGCCCGTCGAACACGATGCGCGCGCCGTAGTGCAGCGGCGTGGGCGAGGGCGGCATCTGCACGAACACCTCGCGCAGATCATCGAGCCGCGAGCCATCCGCCGCCAGAACCCCCTGCGCGGCGGCGGTCACGGTGCCGCCGCGCACCCGTTTGGCATAGGTCAGCCAGACCATTCGGTCGCGGGCAAAATCGGGCCCGACAGCGACATCCAGCAGCCCGCCCTGCCGGCGCGCATCCACCTGCGGCACCCCGGCCACAGGCGGCGACACCGCGCCATCCGCCCCCACCAGCCGCAACCGCCCCGGTCGCTCGGTCACAAGAAAGCGCCCGTCCGGCAGCGCCGCAATCCCCCAGGGATGCTCCAGCCCGCGGGCAAAGACCTCGACCCCGACCGCCGTCGCCGGCAGCGCCGGCGCGCGGGTCTGGTCCGAAAAGGCAGGGGAAAAGGACGCGTTCGGCGGCCCCTGGTTCACCGGCTCCTGGTTCACCGGCGCCTGCGCCAGCGCGGATAGCGGCCACAGCAGACAGATCACCAGATAGCGCATCACCTCACCCCTTTGCCGTCAGTCGCCCCACCGCCCAGCGCGCCGCATCCGCCACCGCCGCATCCGGATCATCGCAATGCCCGCGCGCCACCTCGGCAAGCGCCGGTTCGCCAGAATTGCCGATGGCATAAAGCACATTGCGCAGGAACCTGTCGCGCCCGATCCGCTTGACCGGACTGCCCGAATATCGCGCACGGAACCCCGCATCGTCCAATGCCGCCAGATCACGTAACCGTGGGGCCTCACCCCCCTCCCCACGATAGCGCATCTCGGTCGCCACCACCGCGAACTTGTTCCAGGGGCAGACCGCCAGACAATCGTCGCACCCATAGATCCGGTTGCCCATCGCCGCGCGCAACCCCTCCTCCACCGGCCCCTTGTGCTCAATGGTGAGGTAGGAAATGCAGCGCCGCGCGTCGAGCTGATATGGCGCCACAAAGGCCCGCGTCGGACAGATGTCCAGACAGGCGGTGCAACTGCCACAATGGCTGACCTCCGCCGCATCCGGATCCAGCACGATCGTGGTAAAGATCGCCCCCAGAAACACCCAGTTGCCCAGATCACGGCCCAGAAGGTTCGTGTGCTTGCCCTGCCAGCCCAGCCCCGCCGCTTGCGCGAGCGGCTTTTCCATCACCGGCGCCGTATCGACGAAAACCTTGATCTGCGCCCCCGCCTCCTGCGCGATCAGCCAGCGCCCGACCGCTTTGAGCCGCTTCTTGACGATGTCATGATAGTCGCGCCCCTGTGCATAGACACTCACCGCGCCCCGGTCCCGCATCTCCAGCACCGCCAACGGGTCATGACCGGGCGTATAGGCCTCGGCCAGCATGACAACCGACCGCGCGGCGGGCCAGAGCGCCGCGGGGCTGCCGCGCCATTCCATCCGCTCGGCCATCCAGCCCATCTGCCCGTGCCGCCCGGCCGCGACAAACTCCGCCAGCCGCCCCGCCGCCTGCGGCACCGCATCGGGCCGGCACACGCCGATCGCGGAAAACCCCGCCGCCCGGGCAAAATCCGCCAGCCGCGCCTTCAGCACCCGGCCATTCCATCTTTTGGCCGGAAATATCCTCGGGGGGACGCGCGGCACGCGCGGGGGGGCAGACAGCCCCCCTGACCGGACAGGATCTCAGAAATCCAGATCGGCATAATGCGGCGGCGGCAGGAACCCCGGCACCTGATCGGCCAGCAGCGACCGAAAGGCCGGGCGCGACTTGATCTTGGCATACCAGTCCTTGACCACCTCCGACCGGTTCCAGTCCACGTCCGAGATATAGTCGAGGCAGGAAAGCTGTGCTGCGGCTGCAAAATCCGCCAGCGTCATCTCGTTGCCCGCAAGCCAGCGGCGGCTCTCCAGGAGCCAGGCCATATAGTCGAGGTGATACTTGATCGCCTTCGACCCCGCCTTGACGTTGGCGCTGTCGGGATAGCCACCGCCCATCACCTTCTTGAACACCCGCTCGCCCATCAGCTTGCGCGTCACCTCGGCGTTGAACTTGTCGTCGAACCAGGCCACCAGCCGGCGCACCTCATAGCGGCCCTCGCTGTCGCGCGGCATCAGCGGCGGGGTCGGATAGGCTTCCTCGAGGTATTCGCAGATCGCCCCGCTCTCGGCTAGCGTCCGGTTGCCCAGCCGCAGGATCGGCACCTTGCCGGCCGGGTTGCGGCGCAGGAAATCAGGGTCCTGTTCCCAATAGCGCTCTTCGACCAGTTCCACCTCGATGCGCTTTTCGGCGAGGCTCAGGCGCACCTTGCGGCAAAAGGGCGAGAGCGGGAAATGATAGAGGCGGTTCATGGCATCCCGGTCCGGTTGTGCCCCCTCTCAATGCCCGATGCCGGGCGACGGTTCAATGCCCTCGCCACGCCAAGAGGCGGATTGGCGGCTACCGTTCGAAACATGCCGCACGGCCATCGACCCTGATCGTCTCGGCCCCGTCGAGGATGCGGCCCGCCCGCGCGCGCACCTGCTGGCTGGGGTTCGACGCCGACCGCCCCTTGGGGTCGGGCAGGATCGCGGCCAGCCGCGCCGCCTGCACCGGGGTCAGGTCGGCGGCATCGACGCCAAAATAGTGCCGCGCCGCCGCCTGCACGCCAAAGACGCCGGTGTCGAACTCCGCGATGTTCAGATAGACCTCGAGAATGCGCCGCTTGCTCCAGACGGCCTCGACCACCGGGGTGATCGCGGCCTCCAGCGCCTTGCGCCACAGCGTGCGCCCGTGCCAGAGATAGACGTTCTTGACCACCTGCTGGCTGATCGTCGAGGCGCCGCGCGCCCCCCCTGCATCCATCGCCGCGCGGATCGCGGTGACGTCGAGCCCCCAGTGCAGGCAGAAATTCGCATCCTCTGCCGCCACGACAGACCGACCCATCACGGGGGCAATCCCGTCCATCGCCACCCAGGTCTGTTCGACCCCGCCCAGCCTGCGGCCCTCTGCAAACATGTAGGGCGTGGTCGGCGGATTGACCCCCGCATAGAAGAAGGCGGCAAACACCACCACCGCCAGCATCACGACCACCCCCCGCAAGGCCCAGCGCAACAGGCGCCGCAAGGCCGCGGCGACCCGCGGCTGCGACGGCTTGCTCCTCGTCCGCCGGGATCGCTGTTTGCGGGGCTCTGCCATGGCGCCATAAGCCACGCCCCGGCCGGGAGGGTCAAGAGCACGCCCCGCACCTCGCAGCCGTCGCAACATGGGCCAGCACCCGCGCCCCGGCGAGGTCGGCAAACAGCGCGACCAGCGCGCGACGCAGGCCGGCATCCGCCGCAGGAATGCGGTCCCCGGCGAAAGGTTTTCTTTCAGCGCGTCTTGTCACCATTGTTGTCCTTCGTGATGACAGAGGTGATCTGGCCCGCCAGCGCATGGCCAGTTCCGCCAGGGGGTGGCCCCACCGGCGCCCGCATTCTCGGCCAGGGCATCGCATCGGGGCGGGTCGATCACGGGACCGGCCCCGAGGTATCCGCATTCCTGATCGGCATCGCGGCGCGACGCCAGCAAAAACCCCCGCCGGAGCGGGGGTTTGTCAGGGTCATTCGGCCGGCATCGCCTGCGGCGCGATGCTGAGCGGCTGCGGCAGATGCACCAGCATCTCTTTCGGGCAGACCTGCACGAAATGGGCTTTCTCCCGGTCCCAGTGGGTCAGGATCTCTTGCGCCTTGCGGCTTCCCGTCTCGGCCGCATGACGCTCGATCAGGCCGCGCAATTGCGCCTCCCAATGCGGCACGGTCACGGCGCAGGTCACGAGGCTTTCCATGTTCATCAGAGCCTCGGCCCGGTTGGCCGGATCATAGACATAGGCCATGCCGCCGGTCATGCCCGCGCCAAAGTTCGCGCCGATCGACCCCAGGATCACGGCCACGCCGCCGGTCATGTATTCACAGCCGTTCGACCCGCAGCCCTCGACCACCACCTTGGCGCCCGAGTTGCGCACGGCAAAGCGTTCGCCCGCGCGGCCGGCGGCAAAGAGGTAGCCGTCGGTCGCCCCATAAAGCACCGTGTTGCCGATGATGGTGTTCTCGGAGGCGACCAGAGGGCTCGCCATCGGCGGGCGCACGACGATGGTGCCGCCGGACAGCCCCTTGCCGACATAGTCGTTGGCATCGCCCGCCACCACCAGCTTGAGCCCCGGCGCGGCAAAGGCGCCCAGCGACTGCCCGGCCGAGCCGCGCAGTTTCACCGTCAGGTGATCGGGCTGGAGCGTATGGCGCATGCCGAAGCGTTTCACGATATGGCTGCTGGTCCGCGTGCCGATGGTGCGCAGCGTGTTCTGCACCGCATATTCAAGCTGCATCTTTTCGCCATCGTCGAGAAAGCGCGCGGCGTCCTTGACGATTTCGGCATCCAGCGTGTCGGGCACCACATTGCGCGGCTTGTTGCGGTCATAGCGGATGGTATGCGCGCCATCGACGGTGATCAGCAGCGGGTTGAGGTCGAGGTCGTCGAGATGCGCCGACCCCCGGCTGACCTGCGTGAGCAGATCCGCCCGCCCGATGATGTCATCCATCGACCGCGCCCCGATGCTCGCGAGGATCTCGCGCACTTCGCTGGCGTAGAAGGTGATGAGGTTGACCACCTTTTCCGCCGATCCGGTGAACTTTTTCCGCAGCTCGTCGTTCTGGGTGCAGACCCCGACCGGGCAGGTGTTGCTCTGGCACTGGCGCACCATGATGCAGCCCATCGCGATCAGCGCGGCGGTGCCGATGCCGTATTCCTCGGCCCCCATCATCGCCGCCATGACGATGTCGCGCCCGGTGCGCAGGCCGCCATCGGTGCGCAGTGTCACCCGCTCGCGCAGGTTGTTCATGCTGAGCACCTGATGCGCCTCGGTCAGCCCCATCTCCCACGGCAGGCCCGCATATTTGATCGAGGTCGCGGGCGAGGCCCCGGTGCCGCCGTTATGGCCCGAGATCAGGATCACGTCGGCCTTGGCCTTGGCCACGCCCGCCGCGATCGTGCCCACACCGCTCGACGACACCAGTTTCACCGTCACCTTGGCGCGGGGGTTGATCTGCTTGAGGTCGTAGATGAGCTGCGCCAGATCCTCGATGGAATAGATGTCGTGGTGCGGCGGCGGCGAGATCAGCGTCACCCCCGGCGTCGAATGGCGCAGCCGCGCGATCAGCGCCGTGACCTTCATCCCGGGAAGCTGCCCGCCCTCGCCGGGCTTGGCGCCCTGCGCGACCTTGATTTCCAGCTCTTCGCAGGCGTTGAGATACTCCGCCGTCACGCCAAAGCGGCCCGACGCCACCTGCTTGATCTTGGCGCTGGGGTTGTCGCCATTGGGTTCGGGCACGAAATGCGCCGGATCCTCGCCACCCTCGCCCGAGTCGGACTTGGCCCCGATCCGGTTCATCGCGACATTGAGCGTCTTGTGCGCCTCGGGGCTCAGCGCGCCAAGGCTCATGCCCGGCGTGACAAAGCGCTTGCGGATCGCGGTGATGCTCTCGACCTCTTCGATCGGCACCGGCGCACCCAGCGGCTTGATCGCCAGCAGGTCGCGCAGGTGGATCGGCGGATTGGCCTGCATGGTCTGGCTGTATTGCCGCCACATCTCGAACGAGGCGCGGTCGCAGGCGGCCTGGAGCATGTGCATCGTGGTCGCTTCCCACGCGTGCTTTTCGCCCGAACGCCGCGCCTTGTAGAAACCGCCGATCGGCAGCACGTCGCTGCCCCCCTGCCAGCCACGGGCGTGCACCTCTTCCAGCTTGTGCTGGATCCCGCTCACGCCGATGCCGGAAATGCGGCTGTGCATGCCGGGGAAATATTCCGCACACATCGCGCGGCTCAGCCCCACCGCCTCGAAGTTCAGGCCGCCGCGATAGGACGAGATCACCGAGATCCCCATCTTGGACATGATCTTCAAGAGGCCCGCGTCGATGGCCGCGCGGTAGCGGCGCATCGCATCGGTCAGCGTGCCCTCGATCAGCCCGCGGCTGATGCGGTCGGCGATGCTGTCCTGCGCGAGATAGGCGTTGACCGTGGTCGCACCCGAGGAGATCAGCACCGCAAAGTAATGCGGGTCGATGCATTCGGCCGAGCGCACGTTGATCGAGGTAAAGGTCCGCAGCCCCTTGCCGGTCAGCCAGCTATGCACCGCGCTGGTGGCGAGGATCATCGGCATCGGCACGCGGGTATCGCTCTGGTGCTGGTCGGTGAGCACGAGATGCCCGGCGCCCGAACGCACGGCATCCTCGGCCTCGGCGCGGATGCGTTCGAGACCCAGCCGCAGCGCGTCGTGACCCGCCTGGAACGTGCAGTCGATCATTGCGACCTGCCCGCCGAACTGTTCGACCATCACGTCGAATTCGGCATTGGCGATGAACGGGCTTTCCAGCACCAGGATCTCGGTCTGGCTCGAGTTCTCGTCCAGCACGTTCTTGAGGTTGCCGAACCGCGTCTTGAGGCTCATCACCCGCGCTTCGCGCAGGCTGTCGATCGGCGGGTTCGTCACCTGGCTGAAGTTCTGGCGGAAGAAATGGCTCAGCGGGCGATATTGCTTGGACAGCACGGCCGCCGGGGTGTCATCGCCCATCGAGGCGATCATCTCCTTGCCGTCCTCGGCCATCGGCGCGAGCACTTGTTCAAGCTCTTCGATGCTATAGCCCGCCGCAATCTGGCGGCGGCGCAATTCAGCACCTTCAAACAGCGGCTTTTCAGGCACATCGCGCAAGATGGCATTCAGATCGACGACCTTTTCGATCCAGTCGCCAAACGGCTGCGCGGCGGCGAGTTTGTCCTTGAGTTCCACATCGTGGTAAAGCCGCCCGTCCTTCATATCGACGGCGATCATCTGCCCCGGCCCCAGCGCGCCCTTTTCGCGCACGCTGCGCTCATCCACCGGCACCATCCCCGCCTCGGACCCCGCGATCAGAAGGCCGTCGCCGGTCACGACATAGCGCATCGGCCGCAGCCCGTTGCGGTCGAGCCCGCCGCAGACCCAGCGGCCATCGGTCATGGCGAGCGCGGCAGGCCCGTCCCAGGGCTCCATCACCGCGTTGCAGTAGGAATACATGTCCTGCCAGGCCTGCGGCATCTCGACCGCGACCTTGCTCCAGGCTTCGGGCACCATCATCGTCTTGGCCATCGGCGCATTGCGCCCGGCGCGCACCAGCACCTCGAACACGCTGTCGAGCGCGCCGCTGTCCGACGTGCCGGCCGGGATGATCGGTTTGATATCTTCGGCCGAGTCGCCGAACGTATTCGACGCCATGCGGATCTCGTGGCTCTTCATCCAGTTGATGTTGCCCTTGAGCGTGTTGATCTCGCCGTTATGCGCCAGCATGCGGAACGGCTGCGCCAGCGCCCATTGCGGGAATGTGTTGGTCGAATAGCGCTGGTGGTAGATCGCGAATGCGCTCTCGAACCGGGCATCCATCAGGTCGGGATAGAACACCGCCACCTGTTCAGCGAGCATCATCCCCTTGTAGATGATCGACCGGCAGGACAGGCTGGCGAGGTAAAGGCCCGGGATCTGCGCCGCGAGCGCCGCCTTTTCGATCCGGCGGCGGATCACGTAAAGCTCGCGCTCGAACGCCTCTTCGTCGATGTCCTTGTCGCAGCGGATCAGGATCTGTTCGATCTCGGGGCGCGTCGCATTGGCCTTGTCGCCCAGCACGGTGATGTTCACCGGGACATGGCGCCAGCCGTAGATATAATGGCCCATCCGCAGCACTTCGGTTTCGACGATGGTGCGGCAACGCTCCTGCGCGCCAAAGTCGGTGCGCGGCAGAAATACCTGGCCGACCGCGATCAGCTTGCCCATGTCGGGCTCGTGCCCGGTGCGGCGGACCTGGTCATAGAAGAACGGGACCGGGATCTGCACATGGATGCCGGCGCCGTCGCCGGTCTTGCCATCGGCATCGACAGCGCCCCGGTGCCAGACCGCCCGCAACGCGGCGATGCCTTTCTCGACCACCGCGCGCGACGGCTGACCGTCGATGGCAACGACCAGACCCACGCCGCAGGACGCATGTTCGTCGGCGTCGCGGTAAAGGCTGTGCTCCGTCATCCAGGCGCGCTTGGCTTCCTCGGCGGCAACCCAGGTTTCATCATATTTGGTCATGTGCGTGTCCTTCCTCAGGTGCCTTGAATGGGGGATGCGGGGCGCGTGCCTCGCGTCTTTCGCGCAGCCGCAGCGCGATCGCCTCGCGCGTCAGCAACAGCCGCAGGCCCAGCGCAGAGCGGGGCCGCGTCGCATGGGGCCGCAGCAGCCGCGCCAGCGCCGCCCGGTCCGCGCCCAGAGCGGCATGGAGCACGGGGCGCAGCAGGTCCAGCCGCTTGAGCTGATGCGGCACCTCGTGGCCCACGCCCGGCATCAGCCAGTGGTCCACCGCCGCAAGACGCGGAAACAGCGGCAGGTGCGGCCGGTCCGGCCCCAGCGTGCCATGGATGATGGCGCCGGCCTGCACCCGGGCCATCCCCTCGGCCAGCGTCGGCATCGCGAACCGCCCGGACAATCCGGCCAGATGCGGCACCGCGCGGGCATCGCGCAGGATCGCGGGGTCGGGGGTAAAGCGCGGCGCGATGGCCAGGGCAAAGCGCACCGGCAGATGCGCCCCAAAGGCCATCGCGCCATAGGCGCCCATCGAAAACCCGATGGTATCGACCTGCATGGCGCCCACTGCCTGCATTTCATCGCGGATGGTCGCGACGATGCGGGCGACAACGGCGGGGTCGGCATACCATGTCATCGCAGGGTCAAAGACGAACAGCGCCCGCCGTCCCGCAGCGCGCAGGGATCCCGCAAACTCCGGCGCGGCCGCCGCGCGGACCTGCCGCCCGGCACTACAGAACACCACGGCGAGCGGCCCGGCCACAGCGCCCGCAGCAGGCACACCGCGCAGAACCGCAAGGTCGGGCCCGGTGACGACCTCGGTCATCACCAGCCCCGGATCGGTGCCGTGAAAGCTGGGCTTGGCCTGCATCAGCGTGCCCTCACCTTTGCCAGCACCAGTGGCAGCGCCGACATCATCACGCCGCAGCCATGCTTCGGATTGACCGACAGGAACCCCGCATCACCGGGAAAGAGGAACTCGACCGGCGTGTCGTCGGTCTCGAAACTGTTGTCGGGCACGCTCACCGTGCCGCGCCCGGACAGGAACATCCGCCAGTCGCGGCTGATGTATTCCGTCCCCTCCGACCGCCAGAGCTCGGACCCGTCGGGGCCGAGCGCGCGGATGGTATAGGCGGTCTCGTCCAGCGTCACGCCGTCGATGGTGACGCTCTCGCCCGTCAGCCGGTCCTCACCCACATAGCGCGTCTCGCCGATGCGGTCGGACAGCGTGCGGAAGTCATAGCTGTCGCGGCCCGTGGCGATCAGCGCGGAAAAGGACGCCGGGTCGGCCGGGTTGGGCGCGAGCCGCTCGCTATGGTCCGAGCGCAGGTGAAAGCTTTCGATCCACTGCGTTTCCGCGTCGATCTGGCCGAAATAGGTCATGCCCTCTTCGTCCATGTCCACGCGGCGCTGGTGGCCTTCGGGGTCGCCGGCACAGGTGAAATGATGCGACAGCGTGCAGCTTGCCATCTGCACGGTCAGATAGGCGGTGCAGCCCGCAGGCGGGGTGAACTGCTGCGCAGCCGCGCCGAGCGGGGCGAGCGCGAGACCAAGGATCAGCGCACCCCTCATGGCGCCACCCAACCGGCCGGCACCAGCGACCGCAGGTCGCCTGACATCACCACGCCGCAGTCATGGCGCGGCACCGAGGACAGAAACCCCGCCTGCCCCGGAAAGAAGAACGCGACCGGGCTGAAATCGGTGTCATAGCTTTCGGTCGGGGTGGTCACGGTCCGCGTGCCCGAGATGAAGGTGCGCCAGTCGCGGTTGATGTATTCCAGCCCCTCGCCGCGCCAGTATTCGGTGCCGGTGCTGTCATAGGCCACGGCGGTGAACCGCGTCTCCTCCAGCGTCACGCCGTCGATCACGATGCTGCGCCCGGTCAGCACATCCTCGCCGACATGTCGCGTGATGCCGTAGCCATCGGCCTGCGTCTCGAAATCCCAGGTGTCGCGGCCGGTGGCGAGCAGTTCGGTCAGCGAGGCCGGATCGGTGGCACCCGGCAGCAGGCGCTCGCTGTAACCCGCCCGCGTGTGGTTGCTCTCGACCCATTGTGTCTCGCTATCGGTGAGCCCGGCAAAGGCGAGCCCCTCTTCGACCATATCCACCCGGCGCAGATGGCCGGCGGGGTCCCCCGCGCAGGTGAACAGATGGGTGACGAGGCAGGACCGTTTCTGCATCGTCACGATCCCCTCGCACCCCGCCGGCAGGCTGAAGGCGTCGAGCGCGGCGACAGGCCCCGCGAGCAGGGTCACGACACAGGCCAGCCGGATCATGGCCAGCCGGATCATGGCGCCACCCCCTGCTTGGACATCACCACGCCGCAGTCGTATTTCGGGCTGGCGGCAAAGAACCCCGGCTCGCCCGGATAGATGAACTGCACCGGGCTCGCGTCCGAAATGTCGGCCGGCGTCGCCTTGTCCCAGTCGGTGCCAAAGTGAAACAGGCGCTGCGTCGGGCTGATATACTGCCGCCCCTCGCGCTGTTGCAAAACGGTGCCATCCGGGCCGATCACGTCATAGGCAAACTCGGTGCGCAACAGCCGCTCGCCGTCGATCACCACCTCTTCGCCGGTGAGCTTGTCATGCCCCACGATCCGCTCGGCCGGGCTGCCGTCGTCAAAGGTCACAGTGAAGTCAAAGCTGTCATAGCCCTCGGCCAGCAGCGTGGTGATGCTGCCGGGGTTGGGGGCGGGCTGGGTCATCGTCTCGACCCGGGGCGGGTCGGCGTAATAGGTTTCGAGCCATTGGAATTCGGTGTCGATGCGGCGCACCATGAACGGCCCCGCCTCGCCCGACAGGGCAAGCCATTGCTCGCCCGGCGCATCGCCTTCGCAGGTCCAGACATGGGTGACAAGGCAGGCGCGCCCCTGCACGGTGAGCGTGCCGGTGCAGCCCTGCGGCGGTGTAAAGGTCTGCTGCGCCAGCGCGGGCACCGCGAGGCCGAGGCAGGACGCAAGTGCGCCAGCTATCCGGTATGATCTCATCATTGCCTCACTGCGCGCCTGCTGTTGCGCGGCTATTCCGCCGCGACGCTTGCGGCCTGCCCAAGATAGCCCAGGATGGCTTGCGCCGCATCACGCCCGTCGCGGATCGCCCAGACGACAAGCGACGCGCCGCGCACGATGTCGCCGGCGGCAAACACGCCCTCGATACTGGTCTGCCCGGTGCCATAGTCGGCCCGGATCGTGCCCCAGCGCGTCACATCCAGCCCCGGCACCCCCCAGAGCTGCGGCAGGTCCTCGGGCTCGAAGCCAAGCGCCTTGATCACCAGATCGGCGCCCTCGACATAATCGGCGCCCTCGATCAGCTCTGGCATCCGGCGGCCGGTCGCGTCGGGTTGGCCAAGGCGCATCTTCTGCACCGCCACCCCCGACACCGCATCGCCCTCGAACCCCTTGGGCGCCGCGAGCCAGACGAACTCCACGCCTTCCTCTTCGGCATTGGCGACCTCGCGCTGCGACCCGGGCATGTTGGCCTTGTCGCGGCGGTAGAGGCATTTGACGCTCTGCGCCCCCTGCCGCACGGCGGTGCGCACGCAGTCCATCGCGGTGTCGCCGCCGCCGATCACCACCACCCGCTTGCCAGCCGCGTCGAGCGCACCGCTGTCGAACTCTGCCACCTCGTCGCCAAAGCTCTTGCGGTTGCTCGCGGTGAGAAAGTCGATGGCGCGCACGATGCCGGCGGCCTCCGACCCAGGCGCCTCGAGCTCGCGCGTCTTGTAGACGCCCGTGGCGATCAGCACCGCGTCATGGCTGCCCCGGACCGCGTCAAAGGAGATATCCTCGCCCACCGTGCAGTTCAGCACAAAGGTCACGCCGCCGTCTTCTAGCTGCGCGATGCGGGCCATCACCACATCCTTTTCCAGCTTGAAGCCGGGGATGCCATAGGTCAGCAAGCCACCCGCGCGGTCATAGCGGTCATAGACCGTCACCTGCACACCGGCACGCCGCAGCATGTCGGCGGCAGCCAGGCCACCGGGCCCCGCGCCGATGATGCCCACGCTCTCGGGCCGTTCCGCAAGAGGGCGGATCGGCTTGACCCAGCCCATCTCAAAGGCGGTGTCGGTGAGGTATTTCTCGATCGACCCGATGGTGACGGTGCCATGGCCCGCCTGTTCGATCACACAATTCCCCTCGCATAGGCGGTCCTGCGGGCAGATGCGGCCGCAGATTTCGGGGAATGTGTTGGTGGCCTGCGACAGGTCATAGGCCTCTTGCAGGCGCCCTTCGGCGGTCATGCGCAGCCAGTCGGGGATGTTGTTGTGCAGCGGGCAATGGCTCTGGCAATAGGGCACCCCACACTGGCTGCACCGACCCGCCTGTTCGGCGGCCTTGGTCGCGGCATAGTCGCTGTAGATCTCGTCGAAATCCTGCCGGCGCAGGTTCGGCGCACGCTTTTCAGGCATGTCACGGCCGACGGTGACAAACTTCAGCATCATTTCCTTGGCCATGGCATCTCTCTTTCGCAGATCAACGATGAAAAGCGTTCTAAAGCGATGTGTGGGGCATGAAAAGTCAGCAGCGCTGACCTATTACTCTGATTTCCGCGCGGTAGGACAGAAAAGCTGTCCTATCTTGCGGGATTAGGGTCAGTATGGCTGACCTATTCCCTCAGAACCCCGCCAAAAGCGCGACCAAGGCCACGCTGCCCACGATGATTCGCCACCAGCCGAACAGCGCGTAGCCATTGCGGCTGACATAGCCCAGCAGCCAGCGCACCACGAGCACGGCCGCCACAAAGGCCGCGGCAAAGCCGATGGCGATTTCGGTCCAGGCGCCCCAGTCGAGCACATCGCGGTTCTTGTAGAGGTCATAGGCGACAGCCCCGGCCATCGTCGGCATCGACAGAAAGAACGAGAACTCGGCCGCCGCCCGCTTGCTGACCCCCAAGAGCAGCGCGCCGACGATCGTTGACCCCGAACGCGACACGCCGGGCACCATGGCGAGACATTGGAACAGCCCGATCTTGAACGCGACGCCCAGGGGCAGTGCCATCGGGTCGTCATGGCGCGGCGACAGCGTCATGCGGTCAACGACGATCAGGATCACCCCGCCCAGGATCAGCATCACCGCGATCAGCATCGGCGTCTCGAACAGCACCGTCTTGATGAAATCATGCGCCAGCACACCGATCACCACCGCCGGCAGAAAGGCGATCAGCACCGCCATGATGAAACGGAACGCCGCCGGGTCGCGCGGCGCATCCCGCACCACCTGCCAGAGCCGCGCGAAATAGAGCGTCAGCAGCGCCAGCACCGCGCCAAGCTGGATCACGATCTCAAAGGTCTTGCCCTTGCTCTCGAACCCGATGAAATGCCCGGCGAGCAGCAGATGCCCGGTCGAGGACACCGGGATGAACTCGGTCAGCCCTTCGAGGATGCCCAGAAACAGGGCGGCAATCGTTGTCGGCTCCGACATGTCAATCTTTCATGGGCAGGCGCTTGGCCGTATCGCACGCGGCCCCGCGCGACAGCGCCGCGGCCCTCATGCCTTGAGGTTCCGCGCCGAATCCTTGATCGCCGCGTATTGCCCCGAGGGGCGGAACCGCCAGAGGTAGTCGGGCAGCACCGATTCCATCGCCACCGGCGTGATCCCCAGCGCGGCAAAACCCTGCGCATCCGCTGCGACCACATTGTCAACGGCGAGGTTGCGCACCTGATCGAGCGTCAGCGGCCCGCGCAGAATGCCCAGCGTGAGCCTCGCGCCGAGGTCAAAGGCCCGGCCCATCAGGCTGGCCACGCCAAAGGGGATGTTCACGATCAGCCGCCGCCGCCGGATGATGCCCAGCATCATCTGCATCAGGTCGCGGAACGACCGCACCTCCGGCCCGCCCAACTCGTAGATGCCGCCTGCTGCCGCGCCGGTGACACCCATCACCGCCGCCTGCGCCACGTCATCGACCCAGACCGGCTGGAACAGCGTAGCGGCACCCACCACCGGCAGCACCGGGCCAAAGCGGGTCATGCCGGCGAAACGGTTGAAAAAGCCGTCCTCGGTGCCAAAGATGATCGACGGCCGCAGGATCATCGCACCCGGCATCGCGGCCAGCACGGCCGCCTCGCCCGCGGCCTTGGTCCGGGCATAGGCACTGCGCGACGTCGCCGACGCACCGATCGCCGACAGGTGCACCATGCGCGCCACGCCCGCCTCGGCGGCGATGCGCGCGATACGCCCGGCACCCTGCGCCTGCACCGCATCAAAGGTATTCTTGCCGCTCTCGGCCAGCACGCCCACGCAATTGACCACCGCCTCGGCCCCGGTCAGCGCCGCGCGCACGGAGGCATCGTCGCGGATATTGCAGAACACCGGTTCGACCTGGCCCACCGCGCCATAGGGGCGCACGAACATCGCGAGGTTCGGATCACGGACCGCGACGCGGACGCGCCAGCCTTCTTTTGCGAGACGCCGCGCGATGTACCGGCCGACGAACCCCGATCCGCCAAAGATGGTGACAAGCTTGGTCATGGGCCAGTATCCCTCTGCGCAACTCCCTGCGGTTTACCGCCCTGCCCCCCGCCAGACAAGGCGCAATCGGGCCTTTGGGCACCGGCAGACGCCGGCCGCCCCGACCTGCACAAGCCGGTCGCCTCATCGCACGCAGAATCGGCGTTGACAGTCGGCGCGGCCCTGCTTAAACGCACCTCTCACACGGCCTGCCCAGGTGGTGGAATTGGTAGACGCGCTGGCTTCAGGTGCCAGTGTCCGAAAGGACGTGGAGGTTCGAGTCCTCTCCTGGGCACCATGTTTCCCGCAAAATATGCTGATGAGGCCGAAGCCTCTTTGACAGGCGACAGTCCGGTAAATCGCGCGGCTGTTGCGCCTTTCGGTGGCATGGCCTATCTGGGCTGCACAACCGCAAAAGGACCGCCTGCCATGGCCAATCATCTCTATCAGGGCGACCTGCCCGACGGCCTGTCGCTTGGTCCGGTGGTGGCCATCGACTGCGAGACGATGGGGCTGAACCCGATGCGCGACCGGCTCTGCCTGATCCAGCTCTCTGGCGGCGACGGGCAGTGTCACCTTGTGCAGGTCGCGCCGGGGCAGAAGGCCGCACCGAACCTGGCTGCGCTGCTCGAAGACCCCGCGGTGCTCAAGCTTTTCCACTTTGGCCGGTTCGACATCGCGGCGATGTATCACGCCTTTGGCGCGCTCGCCGCACCCGTCTATTGCACCAAGATCGCGTCGAAACTGGTGCGCACCTTCACCGACCGGCACGGGCTGAAATACCTGCTTCAGGATCTGGTGGGCGTCGATATATCCAAGATGCAGCAGCAAAGCGACTGGGGCGCGGCCGACCTCACGCCGGCGCAGCTCGACTATGCCGCCTCTGACGTGCTCTACCTGCACCGGCTGCGCGACGCGCTCGACCGGATGCTCGCACGCGAAGGGCGCACGGAGATCGCGCAGGCCTGTTTCGATTTCCTGCCCACCCGCGCGCGGCTCGACCTTGCCGGCTGGCCCGAAATCGACATCTTTGCGCATTGACATGGCCAATCGCACCGCATTTATCGCCGCCGCCCGCCGCGTCATTACCGCCGAGGCCGAGGCGCTGCGTGTGCTCGCCGACAGCATCGGTGACAGCTTTGCCGATGCGGTGACGCTGCTGCTCGCGGCCAAGGGGCGGGTGATCGTCTCGGGCATGGGCAAATCGGGCCATATCGCGCGCAAGATGGCGGCGACATTCGCCAGCACCGGCACGCCCGCGCATTTCGTCCACCCCGCCGAGGCGAGCCACGGCGACCTGGGCATGATGACCAAGGGCGATGTGGTGCTGGTGCTGTCCAATTCGGGCGAAACGCCCGAACTGGCCGACCTCGTGGCCTATACCCGCCGCTTTCGCATCCCGCAGATCGGCGTGGCGAGCCGGGCCGAAAGCACGCTGCTGCAACAGTCCGACGTGGCCATCGTGCTGCCGCAACTGGGCGAGGCCTGCGGCACCGGGATCGTGCCCACGATCTCGACCACCATGACGCTGGCGCTGGGCGACGCGATGGCGATCGCGCTGATGGAACAGCGCCAGTTCACCCCCGCCAATTTCCGCGACTTCCACCCCGGCGGCAAACTGGGCGCGCGGCTGGCCAAGGTGCGCGACCTGATGCACGGCGGCGACGCGCTGCCGCTGGTGGGCCATGCCACGCCGATGAGCGACGCGCTGCTCACCATCAGCCAGCGCGGCTTTGGCGTGGCCGGTGTCACCGGGCCGGACGGCACGCTCGAGGGGATCATCACCGACGGCGACCTGCGGCGGCACATGGCGGGGCTGCTGGACCTCACCGCCGGCGAAGTCATGACGCCCGCGCCGCGCACCATCGGCCCCGACGCGCTGGCCGAGGAGGCGGTCGCGGTGATGAACGAGCGCAAGATCACCTGCCTTTTCGTCGTTGACCCCGCCGGGTCGCGCCATGCGACCGGCATCCTGCATATCCACGACTGCCTGCGCGCAGGCGTGGCCTGACAGGGCGCGCCGGCGATGCGCGACAACCCCTATTCCCAGTTCGTCAGCCTGTCCAAGATCCTGCTGCCGCTTGCCGCACTTGCGCTTTTGTCCACCCTGTTCCTCTTTGCGCGCGGCAAGGGCGGCGACCCGGCCATCCCCTTTGCCACGCTCGAGGATATCGCCCGCGACAGCCGCATCTCCGATCCGCGCTTTGCCGGGGTCGCGGCGGACGGGTCGGCGGTGACGATCTCGGCCGAGGTGATGCGCCCCGATGCGGCGCGGCCGGATGCCTTTTTCGTCTCCGCCATCGCGCTGCGGATCGACGCGCCCGACGGCACCCATATCGAGGCGACCGCCGGCGAAGGCGAGATCGACGGCCGCGCGCAACGGGCCCGGCTGGGCGGTCTCGCGCGGCTTTCGACATCGAGCGGCTATGTGATGGAGACCGGCGGCCTGCTGGCCGACCTCGCCAGCGGCACGCTCACCTCGATCGGCCCGCTCGAGATCCGCGCGCCCTTCGGCAGCCTGACCGCTGCCGGGATGGTCTATTCCGGCGGGTCCGATGGCGATGGTCAGCAGATGGTTTTCAAGGGCGGCGTCCGGCTGCTATACCAGCCACAATCGTCAGAAAGGCCCAGTCCGTGACCCTGCTCCGTATCGTCCTTTTCAGCCTGTGCCTTGCCCTGCCGGCCGCCGCCAGCGCGCAGACCAATATCGCGCTCGGCGGCATCTCGGCCGACCCCACCGCCCCTGTCGAAGTGACCGCCGACAGCCTGACCGTCGATCAGGCCAGCGGCAGCGCGGTGTTTTCCGGCAATGTCGTGATCGGGCAGGGCAGCCTGCGGATCGCGGCGGGCGAGGTGCGCGTGGTCTATTCCGAGGCGACCGGCGACATCGCGCAGCTTGTGGCCTCGGGCGGGGTGACATTCGTGACCGCGACCGAGGCGGCCGAGGCGCAGAATGCCGATTACAACCTCGTCACCGGGCAACTCACCCTCACCGGCGACGTGCTGCTCACGCAGGGGGCGAGCGCGCTGTCGGCCGACCGCATGACCGTGAACCTCGCCGATGGCTCCGCCCGCATGGAGGGCCGCGTGCGCACCGTCTTTGCCCAGGGCGGCAACTGATGGCGACGCTCACCGTTACCGATGGCAGCGCCGGGCTGCGGGTGGTCAACCTGCGCAAGAGCTACCGCAAGCGGCTGGTGATCCGCGACGTGAGCCTGACGCTCGGCCGGGGCGAAGTCGTGGCGCTGCTGGGGCCGAACGGGTCGGGCAAGACGACCTGCTTTTACGCCATCGCGGGCCTCGTGATGCCCGAGGGCGGGCAGGTGATCATCGACGGGCGCGACGTGACCACGCTGCCGATGTATCGCCGCGCGCGGCTGGGCATCGGCTATCTGCCGCAGGAAATGTCGATCTTTCGCGGCCTCACGGTCGAGAACAACATCCTGTCGATCCTCGAGATCGCAGAGCCCGACCGCAGCACCCGGCGCGAAAAGCTCGAAGAGCTGCTGTCGGAGTTTTCCATCGAACACCTGCGCCGCGCGCCCGCGCTCGCGCTGTCGGGCGGCGAACGGCGCCGCGTCGAGATTGCGCGCTGCCTCGCTGCCGGGCCGAAATATGTCCTGCTCGACGAACCCTTTGCCGGGGTGGACCCGATCGCCGTGGGCGAGATCCGCCATCTGGTCGCCACGCTCAAGACGCGCGGGATCGGCGTGCTCATCACCGACCACAACGTGCGCGAAACGCTCGAGATCGTGGACCGCGCCTATATCCTGCACGACGGTCGCGTGCTGATGTCGGGCACCACCGATGAGGTCGTGCGCGACGAGAACGTGCGCCGCGTCTATCTGGGGCAGAGCTTTCGGGTCAACTGAGGGTTGTGCGCCCGCCCGACAGGATCATTGACAAAGCCCTGCCAGTTGATGCGAAATGAAGGGGATGACAGACCCCGTTCGCCCTTGCCGGATCGTGCAGGCCACAGCGCCTGTATCTGGCCTGACCGCCACGGATGACGGGCCTGCCATCCCCCCCAGCCATCCACCGACGGACAACCGCGCAGGGCGCGGGGTGATGGCGTGACCTGACCAAGGAGGAATGATGCGGTACCAGATCAGCGGCAAACAGATCGACATCGGCGAAGCGCTCCAGACCCATGTCAAGACCGAGCTTGGCGCGAGTGTCGCCAAATATGCCGGGCGCCCGACCGAGGCCGTCGTCGTGTTTTCCCGGAGCGGCCATGAACATGTCTGCGAAACCACGATCCACCTGTCCACCGGCCTGACCGCACAGGCAAAGGGCCATGCCTCTGAAATCTATGCCGCTTTTGATAGCTGTTGCGAAAAGATGGACAAGCAGTTGCGCCGCTACAAGCGACGGCTCAAGGACCACCAGCGCGACCGCGTGGAACCGGTTGAACTTTCCGCGGCAGGCTCCTATATCCTCGCGCCAACAGAGGAGACCGACGAGAGCGCGCTGAACCACGACAACCCCGTGATCGTTGCCGAGATGGAGACCGGGATCCCGTCGCTTTCGGTAGGTGAGGCGGTGATGCAGATGGAACTCGCCCACGCCCCCGTGCTGGTCTTTCGCAATGAGAAACACAGTGGTATCAATGTCGTCTATCGCCGTGAGGATGGAAACATCGGCTGGATCGACCCCCGCCACACAGGCTGACGGCCTGTCGGACCAGAATGGATCAGCCTGACGATGCAACTTGCGGATATTCTTGGCGCCGATGCCGTAAAGGTCATCGGTGCGACCAGCAGCAAGAAGCGGCTCTTTCACGAGATCGGTGACATGGCAGAGGGGTGCTACGGCCTGCCCCAGACCCGTGTCGTCGAGGCGCTGATGGAGCGCGAGGGCCTGGGTCCGACCGGCGTGGGGCATGGCGTCGCCCTGCCCCATGCGCGGCTGTCGGGCGTTGACCGCGTGCGCGGCCTGTTCCTGCGGCTGGAAAAACCGCTCGATTTCGACTCGGTGGACCGGCAGCCGGTTGACATCGTCTTTGCGCTGCTCGCCCCGGCCAATGCGGGGGTTGAACACCTCAAGGCGCTGGCGCTGGTGTCGCGCACACTGCGCGACGCCGCGATCTGCGCCAAGCTGCGGGCCAATGCGGACCCCGCGACGCTGCACACCATCCTGACCGAATCGGCCGCCAGTCAGGCTGCTTGAGGTCAGGCGGCCGGCGCCCAGTCGCCAAAGCCGAAAGCGACGTAGTCGCGCCCATAGGCCTCGCGCACCAGACTCTCGATCGCGCGATCATGGATCTGCGCCAGCAGGCCGGCATGGGGATCGGTCGGCGCGACAAGGTCGGGCGGGTCCTCGCGGCCGATCTGCCAGCACAGCATCGCCAGATCCTCGGCCAGCCGGTCCTCGCGCAGCACCATGTCGGGGACCGCGACCTGGGCCATCCCCTGGACCTGCGCCGCCTGGCTGGCCCAGGCCGGATCGACCCGCAAGGCCGTCTGCCCGCCGAGGTTCGCCTTGAGAAAGGTCAGGAACACGCCAAACGCCGTCCGGTGCGCCGCCGCGTCATAGTCGGGGCCGACCGGCCCCTGCGGCAGCGGCAGGCCAAAGTTCTGGCGCAGCCTCTCGCGGATCTCGCCAAAGGTGCCGGGGCCGGTCGCCACGATCCGCTCGCAAAACGCCGCATGTGCCCGCGCGACCGGGTGACGCAGCACGGTGAAACTGCGGTGGCCGGGGTGGCCCGCCTTCCACTGGCGCAGGGTCTTGTGGGTAAAGTCCTGGATCAGTGCGCCGCCGCCGTCGAGGGCACAAAGCCAGTCGCGCAGCGCCGCCTCCGGCCCCGACCGCAGCGGCATGTAGAGCAGCGGGCTGTCGGGCGCCGCGACAAAGGACGGCACCGCCGCGCCGCGCCGCGGCTCGAAATTCGGGGTGCGGCCGAGGTTGAACCGGTCGAGCCGCGCCAGCGCCTGTTCCATCGCCGCGAAATTGGCGACCTTCTCCTCGAGCGGCTCCGGGTTCTGCTTTTTCAGCTTGCGGTCGAGCGCGGCGAGACGCCCGGGCACACCGAGCCAGAGGGCAAGCCCATTCATCACCTCGATATCCTGCAGATCCTCGTAATCCACATAGAACGCGGTCTGCCCGGATTTTTGCAGCGCATTCAGCAGAAACACCTGAAACGCCTGTAGCGCCGCCAGATGCTGTTCGAACCCGGCCGCGTCAAAGGTGACGATGTCGGATTTGGCGTGGCGGGCATTGGTGAGCTTCCACTGCCCGGTTGCGGCCGCGATCTTGCGGCTGACATAGCTTTCGACCGGGTTGCGGGTCAGGATGATCTTGGCACAGCGCGGATCGGCCAGCACGGCGTCGAGCACGCGCGGGTCGTGGTCGTTGAAAAAGCGAAACCCCCCCATCACACCGGGCTCGTCCCTGATCGCGGCGAGCAGGCGCAGGGGTTCGGCGTGGCGCTGCGCCAATGTCACGTCGAGGATCGCCTCCGTGTCGGGATGGCCTATGAAATGCGGGTTGAACGCCTCGCCGTGGCAGCGCACGCCGTCGAGGGCATTGAGGTTTGCCTCAAGGAAATTCGACCCCGTGCGCATCTCTGCAAAAACCACGAAACTGTCGAACTGCGGCATGGATCAGCGCACCAGATAGGGCTTGCGCGCGGGTTTCTGCGCGTTGTCCGGCGCCGGATCGACCGGGAAATCGCCCATCAGATAGGGATGCATCCCCTGGTTCTTGAGGTTCTGCAGGAACTGGCCAAAGCCTGTGAGATCGACCATGCGCGGCACTTCGGACAGGCGGCGCTGCTCCTGGATGCCGACCTCGTCGAGCACCTGTTGCAGCGCCTCCATCGGGCTTTCGACAAACTCGGCGAGCGTCCAGATCCGGATGCGCCCCTTGGCCCAGGGTGAACGCAATGCGCTCAGATGCTCGCTCTCGATCTTTTGCAGCATCGCGGCTTCGGTGCGCAGGTCGGCGAAATTGCGGTTGCTCTGGAACAGAGGAATGGCCCAGGCGCCCGAGATCACGCTGATCTGCGCATTGGCGTCGCGCGCGATGTCCCAACTGATGAACTGGCTGTCGCCGGGGCCGAACTGGAAACACTGCCGTTCGCCCCGCGTGTTCCAGATCAGATTGGTGAGAAACGCCCGGCCGTTGTAGTCGCGCAGCAGCGCGTTGTCGGACAAGGCACCGTTGAAGGTGCTCTGGCGCCCCTCGAATTCGACCTGGTGCGGCGCAAAGAGATGCCCGTGCACCCGCGCGCCGGTGATCCTGGCGAGCCAGGGCTCGAAATCCTCGAAAAGCTCGGTAAACCCTTCGAACACAGAATAGGGCGAGGAGGTCACGCCGTTTTCCCAGTTGTCCCGCGGAAACCGGCTTTGCATGTAGAGCCCCGGCCGCCCGCGCGTGCGCCGCTCGACCGCCTTGGCAAAGATGCGGTCGATCTTGCCGGGGTTGGGCTCTGTGCCCTTCATGGCGGCGGCATCATCGCCGAGAAAGGTCTTGTAGAGCAGGTCCGCCTGCGGCCAGATCTTGCGCGCGACAAAACAGTCCGACCGGCGCAGAAGTTGCAGGTGGTCGTCGTAAAAGATGTGCGGCTTGCCCTGGAAATCGAACTTTGACAGGGTCAGAGAGCGGCTTTCGATGCTCTGCGCATAGAGCCGCGACAGGGTCTGGAAGTAACTCTCGTCCGGGATCCAGACCTTGCGGAAATAGCGGTCATAGACCTTGCGGTCGGGGTCTTGCAGGATCGCCGACAGCGTGCGCCGCGTCAGGCACCACCATTGCGACCCCATATGCGGCACGATCCCGGGCGGGATGCGGCGACGGAACCCGACCTTGCGCTGCAAGTCCACATAGCGGTCAAACAGCTTGCGGTGCCGTTTCCATGAGAACGGAAAGCGCAGGGTGAAGCGTTCCTCGGACAGGCCGCCGACCGTCCAGGGGACATCGGCGGTCGTCGCGCTTTCGATGAAATCGGTCGTGGGCCTTGCGTCGAGGTAGCGGCGCAGTTCGGCCACGGGCCGCAGCGGCATGCAGGACCCCGAGGACAGATAGACATGCCGCACCGTTGGAAACCGCGCGAGCATCATCTCGGCGGCGGCCTGCGAGGCGGCGACGATGCCCCATGTGCCCCATTCGCAGGCATGGCGCGGTGAAAAGCACACATCGGGCAGGTCGGCAAAGCGCGCGGCAAAGGCATCATGGATGGCGCGCGGCACCTTCCTGTCCACATGGATCACCACGGGGCAGCCACCGGCGACCCAATGCCGGGCGACCTGTTCGGCGCGGTCGAGCGCCGTATGCACCAGCATGATGATCCCGACGCTCACGCCCAGTTCCCCTTGGACATCAGCCCCAGAATCTCGAGCTGACGCCAGTTGATGTATTTCTCGCTCCACTTGCACCACAGATTGGTGTTCCCGGCCAGCCCTGCGGCATAGGCCTTGTATTCCTTGCTGTCGGCATAGTGCTGCCGCCGCTCCAGCTCCTCCTGCGCCTTGAGCGTGAGCGTGTTGAGAAACTTGGTGTGCAAGAGCACGCCCGACGCCTTTTCGCCCCCCCATTCGTCATAGACGAGGTTCAGCCCGCGCGGCAGCAACATATGGGTCGAGCTGACATAGGCATATTTGCGGTCCCAGCGCACCAGCGGGATCTTGTTGAGCGCCGGCGCCTGCTTTGGCTTGTCGGCAAAGAAGGCGCGGGCGCGCGGGCCGCCCTGGATCCACAGGTTCAGGAACCGGGCGTTGCGGGTGATGGCGTAATTGCCCGCATCGAACCATGACGCGATCTCGAGCGGGTCTTGCGCGCGGGCATAGCGTGTCTCTTCGATCCGGCCCTTGGGATACATGTCGAGCAGCATCGCGCCAAAAGACCGGATCGAAGACGCATCGAGCCAGTCCGTCAGCGCGCGGATCGGCCTTGTGTCGCAGAAGGGATAGACAAAGAATTCGTCCGGATCGACGACCAGCGTCCAATGGTCATGGCCATAGCGCGACTGCAACCAGTTGAGCCAATCGACGCCGAAACGCGATTTCTGATAGCTGTGCGCCGTGGTCCAGACCGACACATCAGGCTGCTGCGCCAGATATTCGCGGCCGCCATCGGTGCTGTCATTATCGACGACCAGAAAATGGTTGACGCCCAACTGCCTGTAATATTGCAGGAAATAGGGCAGGCGCACATCCTCGTTGCGCAGGGTGCAGAACAGCAGGATATCGTTGCGCCCGATCTGACCGGTGCGGTCGGCAACCACGGTCAACTCGCGGCTCTTGCGATGGGCACGCAGTTTCCAGCGCTGGCGTTGCAGCCTCAGCCGATATGATTGCCACACACCCACGTCAGACGCACCACCCCTTGACCTGCGCTGTCCATGCCTACCAACGCATGGTTAATAATGTCTGTCTGCCATCACATCCAGCACAGGTTTTCCCAATCAACCATCAAGCCGCATGTCCTGACAACCCCCAAAGGCCAACCTGTCAGACCCAGTTTCCTTTTGACATCAATCCGATATCTTCCAGTTGTTGCCAGCCCTCGTATTTCGTGGAATGCGGGCACCACAGATCGGGCGACTGCATCAGGGCCTCGTGATAGGGAGTGTAAAGGTCGCTGTTCTCGAAATGCTGGCGGCGGGCCAGCTCTTCGCGCGACTTGTTGGCGATCATGTGCAGGAACTTGCTGTGCAGCAGCACGCCCGACATCCGTTCGCCCCCCAGCGTGTCATAGACCCGGTTGAGCCGGCGCGGCAGGATCTGGTGGGTCGAGCTGACATAGGCAAACCGCCGGTTCCAGCGCACCAGCGGCACCTTGTTGAGCGTGGGCGCGCGGCGCGGATTGTCCGCAAAGAACAGCCGCGCGCGCACGCCGCCCTGGATCCACAGGTTGTCATAGACCGGGTGGCGCTGGATCATGTAATTGCCGGCGTCGAACCAGGGCAGGCTTGCCACCGGGTCGCTGCCCGGCTGGTAGGGCGCCGCATCGAGCGGCCCCTGCGGATACATGTCGAGCATCAGCGCGCCAAAGGACTGCAGCCCCTCGCCGTCGAGCCAGCCTGTCAGCGCGCTCAGCGGGCGGGTTTCCCAATGCGGATAGACCAGGATTTCGTCCGCATCGACGGTCAGGCACCAATGGCCGTGCCCGTGGCGCCAGTGCAGCCATGTGAGCCAGTCCATGCCAAAGCGCGACAGCTTGTAGCTGGCCTGCGTGCTCCAGACCGACACATCGGGCTGGTCGCAGAGCAGCGCGAGCGTGCCGTCGTCGCTGCCATTGTCCACGATCAGGAAATGCGCCACGCCCAGCGCGCGGTAATGGGCCAGAAAGAATGGCAGCCGCGCCACCTCGTTGCGCAGCGTGGCAAAGGCGAGGATGGCCTCCGGGGCGATACCGGCCGTGCGGTCGGTCACGGCGCGCAACTGCCGCCGCTTGCGTATCGCCCGCAGCAAGAGCCGCCGCCGTTTCCAGCGCAGCCAATAGGCAAGTCGCGCCGCGGCCCAAACCCGCCCCGCCGCAGCGGCCCCGGCCGCACCCCGGCGCCTGACCCGGTCCAGCCCGATCCGTGCGGCCAGCCCCGCGATCAATGCCGCTACTGCGCTGCTTGCTGCACCGACAGCATCTCTTGGAGGAAAAGGCGGAATTCGTCACGCAGGTCTTCGCGGGCAAGCCCGAACGACACGGTCGCCTGCAGGAACCCCGCCTTGGACCCGCAATCGAACCGCTCACCCCGGAACCGGTAGCCAAAGACATCGCCGCCCTTGGTGATCTCTTCGGCGATGGCGTCGGTGAGTTGCAGCTCTCCTCCGGCGCTCGGCTTGATCTGGTTGAGGTTCTGGAGCACCCGCGGGGTCAGGATATAGCGCCCGATCACGGCGAGGTTCGACGGCGCGGTGCCGACGGGCGGCTTTTCGACCATGCCGCGCGCGCGCACCATATGGCCCATGTCCTCGCCGATATCGAGCACCCCATAGGATGACGCCTTTTCGACCGGCACCTCCATCGCGGCGACCATGCAGCCGCCGGTGTCCTCATAGGCTTCGACCATCTGCTGCAGACAGGGCTTTTCTGCCGCGATCACGTCATCGGGCAGGATCACGGCAAAGGCTTCGTTGCCGATCAGCCGCCGGGCGCACCAGACGGCATGGCCAAGCCCCATCGCCTTGTGCTGGCGGATATAGGCGATGGCGCCAGATTCCATGTTGGTGGTCTTGAGCGCCTCGAGCAGGTCGTCCTTGCCGGCCTTGCGCAGCGTCGCCTCAAGCTCGGGCGCGTGGTCGAAATAATCCTCGAGCGCGGATTTGCCGCGCGCGGTCACAAAGATGAATTCCTTGATCCCGGCGGCGCGCGCCTCGTCGATGGCATACTGGATCAGCGGCCGGTCAACGAGGGTCATGATCTCCTTGGGCACCGATTTGGTCGCGGGAAGAAACCGTGTCCCGAGCCCTGCGACGGGAAAGACCGCCTTTGTCACGCGTCTTTTCATCGTATCACCCCTTGTCAGTGCCGTTTCGGTAAACCCGCTACCCTGTAATATCCATTGCCGGTTAATGCGCCATCAAAACGGCAAGACTGCGCAAACGGTGGGGTAAATGACCAGAGCCCCTGTCCTGCTATCGCATGTCGCGCCGCCATCGCGCAACCTCAAACCGGGCGCGGCCCGGTGGGCCTGCGCGATCAGGCGGACCCCATCCGCGCCAGCATCGCCTCGATCCGGGGCACGTCCTGGGGGTTGTTGAGCTCCCAGAACTCCCGCCCGCGGGCTTCGACCTCAACACAGAGCATCGGCACGCCACGTTCGAGAAACCGCAACTGTTCGAGCCCCTCGAGCGTCTCGAGCGGCCCCGCCGCCCAGCCGGCATAGGCCGCGAGCGCGGCAGGGCGGTAGGCATAGACCCCCACGTGGTGGAACACGGGCGTGGTGTCGTCATCGGCAAAGTTGCGGCCGGTATAGGGGATGACCTCTTTGGAGAAATAGAGCGCGTTGTGGTCTGCGCCGAACACCGCCGTGGTGCCGCCCACGCGCCCCGCGCGCCGGTCCTCGAGAAAGCCGTTGAGCGCGGCGCCATCGGTGCGCAGCACCGGCGTGGCGACCTGCGCGCCGGGATGCGCGCGCAACCCCGCCACCAGATCCTCCACGAACCAGGCGGGGGTCAGGGGCGCGTCGCCCTGCAGGTTCACCACGATGTCATATCCGCCGCCCAGCCGGTCAAGCGCCTCGGCACAGCGCTCGGACCCGTTCTGGCAGTCGGGCGAGGTCATCACCACCTCGGCACCAAAGCCTGCCGCATGATCGCGGATGCGGTCGTCGTCTGTGGCAACCACCACGCGCGCGACGCCCTGGACCGCCATCGCCGCATCCCAGCTGCGCCGGATCAGCGTGCGCGCCTGCCCGTCCGCGCCGCGCAGCGCGACCAGCGGCTTGCCCGGATAGCGGGTCGAGGCATGGCGCGCGGGGATCACGAGCAGGACCGACATCACGCCCCCTTGAGCCGCACGCCCGGCGCAAGGGCGATGAAGAACGGGTTCTCGAACCCTGCCTTGCCATAGGTCAGCGGCTTGTGATTGTCGAACCGCACCACAAGCCCCCCCGCGCCGGCCAGGACCGCATGACCCGCCGCGGTGTCCCATTCCATCGTGCGGCCAAGGCGCGGATAGAGGTCGGCCTCGCCTGTCGCGACCAGACAGAACTTGAGCGAGGACCCCGCGCTGGTCATGTCGCGCACGGCATATTGCGCGATATAGGCATCGGTCGCCGCGTCGCGGTGCGATTTCGACGCCACCACCATCAGCGCCGCATTGTCGGGCTGCGCGACCGCCAGCGGCCGCGTCTCACCGACCCGGTCAGGGTGGGGAATGCCCAGCTCTTCGACCGACCGGCCGGCGGCATCGGTATAGAACAGCCGTTCGCGCGAGGGCGCATAGACCACGCCCCGCAGCGGCACGCCGCCTTCGACATAGGCGATGTTGACGGTGAAATCGCCGCGACGGTTGACGAATTCCTTGGTGCCGTCCAGCGGATCGACGATCAGAAACGTGTCGCCCCGCACCGCGTGGGTCGCCGCCTGTTCCTCGGTCACCAGCGGCACATCCGGAAAGGCCGCGCGCAGGCCAGCGGAGATGATGGCGTCCGCCCGCCTGTCGGCGACGGTGACGGGGCTGTCGTCGGCCTTGGTCTCGACCACGAAACCGGGGCCTTCGTAAATCTGCATGATGGCATCGCCCGCCTCGAGCGCGAGTGCGCGCATCACCTCTGTCAGACGGTCGAAATCCATGCCCTGCCAGCCCCTTTTGCCTGTGGTGCCCGCCAGACTGTTGATCTGCCGGGGCCGCCTCCTTATGCTGCGGCGCTAACGGATCGGCAAGAAATACATGCGACCACAGCAATCACGACCCGCAACAGGCAGGACCGCCAGATGTTTCAGGTAAACCCCAGCCGCAGCTCGTCGCGGACGATTCTGGGAACGTTCGAGCTGATCTATCACAGCACCGTGCGCGAGATCCGCAAGGATCACCGCAACGCGCTCGTCGGGCTCTTGCTGAACATGCTGCAGGCGATGATCTTTGTCGCCTCCTTCTATCTGATGTTCCTCTTTCTGGGCATCCGCGGCGCCGCGCTGCGGGGCGATTTCCTGCTCTACATCATGTCGGGCATCTTTCCCTTTCTGGTGCATACCAAGGCGATGGCGGCTGTCGTGGGTTCCGAAGGGCCGGCCTCGCCGATGATGCAGCACGCCCCGCTCAACACGCTGATCACCATCGCGGCGGCGGCGCTGGGGTCGCTCTACATCCAGGTGCTGTCGCTCTTTGTGCTGCTGTTCTTCTATCACGCCATCGTCACGCCAGTGGTGATCGACAACCCGGCCGGCGCGATGGGGATGATCCTCGCCTCGTGGTTTTCGGGGGTGGGGGTCGGCGTCATCTTTCTGTCGCTCAAGCCGTGGTTTCCGGGCTTTGTGCGGATCGGGTCGTCGATCTATTCGCGCGTCAACATGATCGCCAGCGGCAAGATGTTCGTGGCAAGCCAGTTGCCCGCGCACATGCTCGTCCTGTTTGACTGGAACCCGTTGTTCCATACCATCGACCAGTGCCGGGACGACATCTTTCGGGACTATACGACCCACGTCTCCTCCGCGTCCTATCCGGTCTATGTCGGCTGCGCGCTGATCGTGATCGGCATGATGGGCCAATTCTACACCCGACGCGCCGCGTCGCTCAGCTGGAACGCCGCAAGATGATGACACGCCTGATCGCCCTTTACCTCGCCCTCTGCCTCGCCCTCTG
>Ga0100391_1000113_pt1 | contig 96882 bp, 86 predicted proteins | sample CryGeymeta201515_FD_81541 | JGI IMG/M metagenome (GOLD analysis project Ga0100391, IMG submission 81541) | Groundwater microbial communities from Crystal Geyser aquifers in Utah, USA - Crystal Geyser metaG 2015-15 | ecosystem: Environmental > Aquatic > Deep subsurface > Groundwater | place: USA...
AAAATATCGGGATGCGCTACCTGCTGAGCTGATTTTGCCGTTCCCTTCATGGCATAAAAAAAGCCTCCTAAATAAAAGAGGCTTATGTCGTGATCCGTCGGAGGCTCGAACTCCGGACCCTCTGCTTAAAAGGCAGATGCTCTACCTGCTGAGCTAACGAATCATCGTTTTAATTTAGAGGTGCAAAAGTAGTAAAAAATCCTTCTAAACAAAGGATTTCATGATTTTTTTCTGCTTATTGTAACACTCCTTTACCTTCACGGATTATAAGTAATTCATTACCAGTACAATCAATAATCGTGCTAGGTTGATTTCCTCCAAAACCACCATCAATCACAATATCTACACGATCCTTAAACTTTTCGTGTATGATCTCTGGATCTGTTGTGTATTCAAGGATCTTATCATCATCAAGGATGCTTGTGGTTGCAACCGGGTGACCAAGTTCTTCTACAATGGTGCTGATGATATTTTCGTCAGGAATACGAATTCCAATGGTTTTCTTTTTGTTTTGAAAGATTTTTGGAACACTGTTATTGGCATTTAAAATAAACGTAAAAGGTCCTGGCAAATTTCTTCTCATCAGCTTATAAACTTCATTTTCGATAGGTTTAGTAAATTCTGATAACATACTCAAATTATGAAAAATGAATGAGAAATTAGCCTTTTCTTTTTTGACTCCTTTGAGCTGTGCTACTTTGTCAAGGGCTTTGGGTTGATGAATACTACTCCCCAAACCATAAACAGTATCTGTCGGAAAAATTACCAGTCCTCCATCATTGAGGCATTCAATCACTGTTTTAATATGTCGTGGAGCTGGATTCTCAGGATAAATTTTTAATAACATAAGCATGAAGTTTTAGACATGCTAAATTAAACTAATTTCAGTAAATACTTTGGTTATAACCCTGAAAAAATGGCATAAAAAATGGGTAAGCTACTTATATCGCACCGCTCAACCATCTACCCTTGCTTCCTTCCGGACCTGGGGGAATTCAACAGGAGCTGGTCGTATAAGACTTACCCACTGCAAAAGTACAACCTTTTGGCGAATGCACAAGACACGGATAACTTTTTTAACTTGTCCGTTATTTCAAAATAGCTAAATTTGTGAGCAATTAAATGTTATCCAATTAAAAAGGATTTTTTTACTTTAAATAAACACCTGTCTGGTATAAAATATGCTAAACACTAAAAATTTCTGGTGGACAACTTTACTAACAGGTTTATTTACAGGACTTTTAGTCTTTACTATTTATTTTCTTTTTCTTTTACTTAGCGATCATATTTTTTCTTGGATTTTTACACTGGTTTATATCCTTCCATTTATTGGTATGAGCTATGCCACTCTGAGGTTAAAAAACAGATACAACGAGGGCTACATTAGCTTTAATGAAGCCTTTATTTCATCCTTTTTTACAGGTTTTGTCGCTGCAATAATTTATGCCTTGTTAATCTATTTTGTTTATACACAAATGAATAGTAACGAACTAAAATACAGATCATTACAAATTGAACAATACCTTCAAATGCAGGCGGGAAATTTATCCCTAAGCGAAATAAGAAACCTAAGACAGCAGATCAATCAATTACTATCAGCTAGTTACCTGTCGATTTATAACCTTATCTTTCATACAATTCTGTACGTAATTTATGCTGTAATAATTGCTATTTTTGTCAGGCGAAAAAACCGCTTTATTGAAGCATAACAATGTTTAACTTAAACCTTAATCCCATGATTCCATTTGAAAAACCTTTAAAATACGGTCTAATTGCCGGGCTTATTGTAATTGTTTTAATGGTAATATTGTATGCTGCTAATATTTCTATGTTCAATCCAATCATAGGGTCATTGGTTGGACTAATCAGTTTCGGGGCACCAATTGTTTTTGCTGTTATTGCCATCAATAAATTGCGAGACGAAGATCTTGGAAATAAAATAACTTATCTCCAGTCATTTATTGCCGGTTTTGCTGTTTTGTTAATCGCCATGTACCTCAATAATATTTATGCCTACATCCAAAATGGTGTTATTGATCCTGAGTATATGGCACAAAAAGCTGATGATTTTATCTTAACCATGGAAGGTAAAGTTCCGGAAGAAACCTTAGACGCCATTATAGAAAGCTTTTCCGAATCTTTAAATGCAGGTAAAGCTTTTGTGAAAAGCCTTTGGCTTTCACCACTCATTGCTATAGGATTAAGTGCTATCATCAGTTTTTTTATCAAGAAAGATAAAACTTTAGAAAAAATAGGGTAGGGAATATGATGGATATTTCAGTAGTTGTGCCGTTATTGAATGAAGAAGAATCCTTACCGGAACTAAGCGAATGGATCGATCGGGTAGCTCTTGAAAATAAGCTAAACTATGAGGTGATTTTTGTAGATGATGGTTCAACAGATGATTCATGGAAGGTAATCAATCAATTAGCTTCAAAAAATAATGCCATAAAAGCTTTACGATTCAGACGAAACTATGGAAAATCTGCTGCCCTTAACGAAGGCTTCAAAATAGCCCAAGGAAAGGTTATCATTACCATGGATGCTGATCTTCAGGATAGTCCTGATGAAATTCCTGAATTGTTTGATATGATCACAAATCAAGGATTTGATATGGTGTCGGGTTGGAAGAAAAAGCGCCATGATCCAATTTCCAAAACATTGCCATCACGTTTTTTTAACGCTACTACACGAAGAATATCAGGCATTCCACTGCATGATTTTAATTGTGGTTTAAAAGCTTATTCGCATGATTTAGCGAAAAATCTTGAAGTGCATGGCGAAATGCATCGCTACATTCCAGTAATTGCCAAGTGGACAGGATACAGGAAAATCGGAGAAAAAGTGGTACAACACCGCGAACGCAAATACGGTCGTACTAAATTTGGAATAAGCAGATTTGTGAAAGGATACCTTGATTTGTTGTCTATCACATTTGTGTCGAAATTCGGAAAACGCCCCATGCACCTTTTTGGAGCCCTTGGTAGTCTGCTTTTCTTTTTGGGTTTTGTGATTGCCGGCTATCTGGCCTACGCCAAATTTTTTATGGCAGCCTACCGCATGACTGAACGACCTTTGTTTTATTTCGGCTTGTTAGCAATGATATTGGGTACACAACTTTTTTTAACTGGTTTTCTGGCCGAGCTCATTTCCTTGCAAACACGCGACAAGCAGTTATATCAAATAAAAGAAACTATTAATCAAAATAAAGATAATCATAAAGAATGAAGATTCATTTAGTATCAGGAGGTTGTGGTTTTGTTGGCCGCAACATGGTTAAGCGATTGCTAAAAACTACTAAGGATTACGTATTTATGGTGGATGACTTGTCGATTGGGCGTCATCCCTCTGAATGGCTAAATAATTTTGAATCCGAACCACTTTCAGATGCAGAACTCATCGGACAAGAAAAACGTTTAATTTTCTGGAAAGGAGATTTTCGAAACTTGCTTTTTTATATGCGCGCAAACCCGCGTTACATTCAGGAGAAGTACAAGTTAGATTTTGAGCGTTTTTCAGATGTATTCCATTTTGCAGCTATTGTTGGCGGACGAATGAAAATTGAAGGCGACCCCATGATGGTAGCCTTAGACCTTTCGATAGATGCTGAGTTTTTTTATTGGATAACACAGCATAAACCCGAGCGTGTTCTTTACCCCAGCTCCAGCGCTGCTTATCCTGTAAGCTTACAAACTACAACAGATGCTGTTGCCCTCTCGGAAGGTGATATTGATTTTAATAAAAACCTTGGAACACCGGATATGACTTATGGCTGGTCGAAACTAACTGGTGAATTTTTGGCGCAAATAGCTGCCCGTCATTATGGCGTGCCAGTGGTTTGTATCAGGCCATTCTCTGGATATGGCGAGGATCAGGAACTCAGCTATCCGGTTCCTGCAATTGCCGCGCGTGCTGCAAAAAATGAAGACCCATTCGAAGTTTGGGGATCCGGAAAACAGGGTAGGGATTTTGTTCACATCGACGATGTACTGGACTTTATCTTCGTATTATTAGAAAATGTAAATGATGGCTCGGCATATAATATCGGCTCAGGAAAATTAACTTCTTTCCTTGAATTGATTGAGCTTTTCGCTGATATAGCCGGTTATCAGCCACAAGTAAAGCCACTTTTGGATAAACCAGTGGGCGTGCATTCGCGCTTTGCAAATATGGCTTTGGTGAATGAACGTTTCGGTTGGAAACCCAAAATTTCATTACGCGAAGGTATGTCCCGCGTTTACGAAAAACAGTTGAACGACCTCAAGAAATAACACTTAAAAGGGAAGCAAAAAAAAGCTTCCCTTGTTCATTTTTAAAAGTATGACACGCATCGTTTGTTTTGGCCCAGGGCCACGATTTAAAGGCGGAATAGCTAATTACAACACTTCACTGGCCAAAGCTTTTGATAAACAAGATAATACAGAAGTTCACATTGTAAGCTGGACACGGCAATATCCTGCTATTATTCCACGCGATTTTATTGATCGAAAAAGCCGCAAAGATCAGCTGGAAGGCACTCAAATCAAAGTTCACTACCTCACAAATTATAATAATCCTTTTAGCTGGATGAAAACGGTTAAAGAGATCGCTGCATTAAAGCCCGATCTTGTTGTTTTCCAGTGGGCAATTGCTGTTCAGGGTTTGCCTTTGGGTTTTATTGCTTCACGATTGGCAAAGAAGAACATAAGGGTAGTTTTCGACCTGCATTTTGTAATACAAAAGGAGGGAAGTGCGCTAGATAATCGGTTTACTGCTTTTGGAATAAAATCAGCAACTTCTTATGTGGTTCATGCCCGTCAAACTGCAGATCAGTTGAAAGAATTGTTCCCAAACAGATCTTTTGATGTTAGAACAAGCTTCGATGTTTTAGCCTCAGACAAAAAAGCTGTGCTACAGTTGTATCATCCTGTTTATGATATGTTTAAACCCGACCCTGATTTTGATAAATTAAAGGTAAAGCAGGAATTGGGATTAAATAAACATGTGTTTTTGTTCTTTGGTTTTATCAGAAAATACAAAGGGCTTCATCAGGCCATTGAAGCTTTCGCAAAATTGTCACAGCAAAGAGACGATGTGAGTTTGTTAATTGTCGGAGAATCGTTTTGGCAAACACTCGATACAAAAAAATGGTCAACCAAGCTAAAAAATCAATTATTTGGCATTGCTAAATCCCTGTTTCTAAAAAAGCGGGATGATGAACGGAATTATCAGCCATTGGAGTTAATTTCAACATACAAGCTTCAAGATAAGGTATTGGTAATTAATGAGTTTGTGCCAAACGAAGAAGTTCACAAGTATTTTCAGGTTAGCGATAACCTGCTGCTTTTTTACCTAACAGCCACTCCTTCCGGAGTTGAATCGATCGGCTATAATTTCAAAATACCCATGCTTGCAACTAAAGTGGGGCATTTTGTTGATACCGTAAAAGATGGTTACAATGGGTATCTTGCTGAAAACAAAATAGAAGCAATGACGGATATTATGCAAGAAGCAATTGAAAATCCTATTCCAAGAGCAAATATTGCAGAAACAGCTCACTTGATGAGTTGGGAAAACTATGCTGCACAAATTCGGAGACTGATTCAAAATCAGCCATAAAAAAACCGGCAAAGCGAAAATTTCTGCCGGTTTTCTTGTCAATCAAATCCTGATTGCTCAGAAATCGTCATCATCGAAGTCGTCATCAAAATCGTCATCAGCAAGATCAAAATCTTCGTCCCAATCAAAATCTTCTTCTTTAATGTCCACTTCATCCATTTCTTCAATCTCTTCTTCATCAAAAAGCTCATCCTGATCTTCAAAATCTTCAAAATCGCTTTCTTCAACCTTGAATTTGGCCGACTTTAATTCTTTCATCACTGCTGGAGAAACATAAAATTCATCAATGTTTTCCGAACAGAAAGTTAGATACTTCGGATCTTTAACATACACTTCGGCTAAAGATTTACCCTCATACTTCCCGAAGGTAAATACAGCATCCACATCATAAAATTTCATGGCGTAATTTTCGGTTTGAACTAACATACAGTGTTTTAATGCCTTAGTTTTGAAATTATTTTTCCACAATCTTTTGCAAACATATTATTTTTTAAAAACAAAATACACAGCTAACACCAGAAAAATTAATGCTAAAAAATGATTCCACCTTAAAGATTCATTTTTAAACAGTATCAATGAAAAAACAACAAATACCATAAGCGTAATAACTTCCTGTAATACTTTTAATTGCAGCAAGTTAAATGGTCCTCCGTTACCAGCATATCCAATTCGATTGGCCGGAACCTGAAAAACATACTCAAAAAGAGCTATCGACCAGCTGACCAGAATTACAGCTATCAGGCCGTATTTTGTAAATATGCTCCAGTCTTTAAATTTAAGGTGACCATACCAGGCCAATGTCATAAAAACATTGGAAAGTAAGAGCAAAGCAATAGTCGTAAGTGTTTTCAATTAGTGTATAATACTGATTTAGCGTATATTAAGCAGGTTATTATGTTGTAAAAAATCAAGTCGGCAAAGATGCATCATTTTTCTTATCTAAATAAAAAATGAGGAAATAATTTGCTTCAGTAAAACATGAGCATTTTCTTCAATTTTAAGTCTTGCAATCGTTTTCGATAAAAAAATCAATCAAATCAGTTTTGAAAAAAGTACTCCAAAAGTGCAGGATCTATTGTCTTTGGTGAAAATATCACGCACTGGTTTCACCGATTGAAACAGCTCAGCATGCTAAAAGTGTTATTTTTGCCTCAAAATTGCCAATTATGGACATCCAGGGCATTATAAAAGCTTCAGCAGACATGAAGCAACTCATGATTGAGGATACTTTGCTTCATCAAAAGCTGCAGAAAGCTATCGACCTTTGTGTGGCCACATTGAAAAATGACGGCAAAATACTTTTTTGCGGTAATGGCGGTAGCGCTGCTGATGCGCAACATCTTGCCGCTGAGTTGTCGGGCAGGTATTATTATGATCGCCCACCTTTGTATGCCGAAGCATTGCATGTGAACACAAGTTATCTTACTGCCGTTGCTAATGATTATAATTTCGAATCCGTTTACAGCCGCATGGTAGCAGCAGCCGGCCGCAAAGATGATGTTTTGATAGGTTTAAGTACCTCTGGCAATTCGGCTAACGTAATAAAAGCACTCCAGAAAGCTAACGAAATTGAGATGCACACCATAGCATTCACCGGACAAACAGGCGGTAAGATGAAAGACCTGGCAACCATTTTGCTTAATGTCCCATCAACAGATACGCCGCGAGTTCAGGAAGGACATATGCTGCTTGGACATATTCTTTGCCAAATGATTGAAGAACAAATCTATCCAATAACTTAATGCTGTTTTCACTGGAAAATATCAACAAAGACTGGACGCTTTTCCTCGACAGGGATGGCGTGATTAACGTCCGGCCTTATCAGGATTATGTGAAAAAACCATCTGATTTTCAATTTCTTCCAGGAGTAATAGAGGCAATTTCAATTTTACGCAAGGATTTTAAATACCTTATTATTATTACGAATCAGCAAGGAATAGGCAAAAGATTGATGACAGCGCAAGATTTATTTGCTATCCATCATAAAATGCAATTGGAACTTGAGCATCAAGGCGGAAAAATCGATGCTATTTACTATTGCCAAATGCTTGCTGATGAAAAGAATAATTGCAGGAAACCTGAACCTTTTATGGCCTTGAAAGCCAAAGAAGATTTTCCGGATATTGAATTTGCCCAATCTATCATGGCTGGTGACACTTCTTCGGACATAGTATTTGGACAAAACCTGGGGATGAAAACAATCCAAATTGGCAATAACCAATTGGATATCAAAGCAAATTTTTTATTTCCTGATCTGCTTTCATTTGCTAAAACACTTGATCAAAAACAACAACCCGATGTCGCCTGAATTAGTTTTAGTTATTTTTTTAGGCTACACAGCATTGTTATTTGCTGTTTCCCTAATCACTGCCCGAAAAGCCAACAACGAGAGCTACTATATTGGCAACAGGCAATCACCATGGCCTGTAGTGGCTTTTGGAATGATAGGTGCATCACTTTCGGGTGTCACCTTCATTTCGATTCCTGGCTGGGTTGGTAGCTCTCAGTTTAGCTATATGATGGTAGTATTTGGCTATGTTGCAGGTTATGCAGTTATCTCGCTGATCTTGCTTCCGCTCTATTATCGCCTGAATCTAACTTCTATCTATGCCTACCTGGACCAACGTTTTGGTTTTTGGTCTTATAAAACCGGAGCTTTTTATTTTCTTTTATCGAGGTTAATTGGAGCTTCTTTTCGTATGTTCTTAGTTGTTAATGTATTACAACTTTTTATTTTTGATTACTATGCTATTCCATTCTGGATTACTGTTGTTATATTTATGGTATTAATGACCTTATATTCTTTTAAAGGTGGAATAAAAACTATCGTTTGGACTGATATGTTACAAACCACCTTTATGCTCACTGCACTGATAATTACAATTTATATTATTCTTAATCAGTTAGATATGAATCTTGGCGAGATGATTTCCAGCATTAAGGATAAAGGATACTCCCAAATTGTAATTGCTGATTGGCGTCATGATCGTTTTTACCTCAAACAGTTTTTCAGTGGGATGTTTATCACTATCGTAATGACTGGCCTTGATCAGGATATGATGCAAAAAAACTTAAGTTGCAGAAACCTAAGAGATGCCCAAAAAAACGTTACTACGCTCAGTATCTTATTGATACCGGCAAACTTTGTTTTTCTATTTCTTGGTGCAAGTTTGTTTGTCTTCGCCAGTATCAAAGGAATCAACATTCCGCAACTCACAGATAACCTGTTTCCAGAATTAGCTTTTAATCATTTTGGAATCTTTGCAGGAATGGTTTTCTTCATTGGTTTGATTGCCGCAGCATATTCAAGCGCTGACAGTGCAATTACCGCTTTAACAACCTCAGTTAGCATCGATTTTCTGGGAATGGAAAAAGTGAGCAAACAAAAACGCTATTTAATTCATTTTGCAATCACCATAGTGATTTTAACAATCATCATAGTATTCCGTGAAATTAATAATCAGGCAGTTATCGCACAGTTATTTACGATTGCAGGATATACCTACGGCCCTTTATTAGGACTATTTGCCTTTGGTTTATTTACATCCTTTTCACTTAAAGACAAATATGTACCTTTGGTCGCCCTTTCGGCTCCCGTTGTCACCTATTTATTTAGTATCAATTCAGTCTGGCTTTTTAATGGCTACAATTTTGGTTTTGAATTACTTATATTAAATGGATTAATAACTTTTGCCGGACTTTGGATAATAAAAAGCAGAACCCTAATCAAAACAACCTCTTAATATGGAAAATTTCAGATTTACAGCTTTGTCAGAAACATTAGATCGGCAAGTCGTGCCGGTAAGTTATCCTTCGAAGAAGATCTCTGACTATTACGGATCAATGGTATTTAACCGGAACGTAATGCGCGAGTATCTTACCAAGGAAGCTTTTAAAAGCGTAGAATTAGCTATCGAAAAAGGCGTTAAAATTGAGCGAAAGGTAGCCGATCAGGTTGCCTCTGCCATGAAAGCCTGGGCAATGAACAAAGGTGCAACCCATTATACGCACTGGTTTCATCCATTAACAGGTTCCACAGCCGAAAAACATGATGCTTTTATTAATCCGGCAGAAAATGGACGTGCCATCGAAGAATTTCAAGGCAACGAATTGATTCAGCAGGAGCCCGATGCATCTTCATTCCCGAGTGGAGGGATTCGCAATACTTTCGAAGCGCGAGGCTATACCGCATGGGATCCCAGTTCGCCAGCTTTTATTATGGAAAGTACTTTGTGCATTCCTACAATTTTTGTTTCCTACACAGGCGAATCACTCGACTACAAAACTCCTTTGTTGCGTTCAATTGATGCAATTGATAAAGCAGCAGTAAGAATTTGTCAGTTATTCGATAAAAATGTCACAAAAGTATATCCTACATTAGGCTGGGAGCAAGAATATTTTTTGGTTGATTCAGCTCTTTTTGCTGCGCGACCTGACCTGGTTCTTGCCGGTAAAACAGTTTTTGGACACGCCTCAGCAAAAGATCAACAACTTAGCGATCATTACTTTGGAACAATTCACAGCAGAGCCAGGGCTTTTATGCGCGATTTGGAAATAGAAGCTCATACACTTGGTATTCCACTTAAAACACGTCATAATGAAGTGGCTCCCAGTCAGTTTGAATGTGCTCCCGTTTATGAAGAAGTAAATGTTGCCGTTGATCATAATCAACTGTTGATGCACTTACTCGATGTTGTTTCGCGCAAACACCATTTTAAAGTATTGTTGCACGAGAAACCTTATGCAGTAGTAAATGGAAGCGGAAAGCATAACAACTGGTCCTTGGCGACCAATACAGGAGTAAATCTGTTAACTCCCGGAAAGACAGCCCTCGAAAACCTGCGTTTTGTAACGGTGCTGGTCAATATTCTCAAAGCCCTTCATACACACGAATCATTGGTGAGAGCAAGTGTTGCTTCGGCCGGAAACGACCTGCGGCTTGGAGCAAATGAAGCTCCGCCAGCTATCATTTCTGCTTTTATTGGTGAACAACTCACCCGGACATTGAATGAAATCGAGCAAATGCCTTCGCACGAAGGAATCAATAACGGCATCAAAAAAGGTGCTTTGGGTAATATCCCCAAAATACCGGAAATTTTACTGGATAATACCGACAGAAACCGAACAAGTCCTTTTGCTTTCACGGGTAATAAGTTTGAACTTAGAGCGGTAGGCTCACATGCAAACACAGCAAAACCTATGTTTGTATTGAACACTATTGTGGCAGATCAATTCAATCAGTTTTTTGATGAAGTAAAAAAACTTACTGATCAGAACTGGAAAACAGAAGATGCTATTTTTGAAATAGTTAAACTTTATATCAAAGAGTCCAAAACTATACGTTTCGAAGGGAACAGCTACGGTGATGAATGGAAAGAAGAAGCTAAAAAACGCGGCTTGTCAAACATTCCAAATACTCCAGATGCCATTAAAGCTTTTGTTTCGGAAAAGGTAGTTAACTTATTCGAGCGCAATGAGGTACTAAATGCCAGAGAATTACAAGCACGCTATGAGATAAAGCTTGACAAATACAAGAGAAAAATTCAAATCGAATCGCGCTTAATGAGTGATTTATCTGTAAATCATATCATACCAACAGCGATTAAATATCAAAATACCTTGATTGAAAATGCCCGCGGGTTAAAGGATGTGCTGGATTCGAAAACTTATGTAAAACTGAGCAGAAATCAGGTGCAAAATATCAAAGAAATTTCGGATCACATTGCCACAATAAGGCAGTATGTTGAAGAAATGACCGACGAACGCCGTGAAGCCAACCATATGGATGATCTCGAAAAATCTGTTAATCACTATTGTTATAAAGTTAAGCCTTACTTCGAAAAAATCCGCTATCATGTGGATAAACTCGAAATGCTAATCGATGACGGCTTATGGCCTTTGCCAAAATACCGCGAACTCTTGTTTATCAAGTAAATAAATGTTTTGAAAGGAGATGGGAAACCGTCTCCTTTCTTTTTAGGAAGACAAATATTCCTCAACAATGCCGAAATGATAAAAAACACTTAAATTTGGTGAAAAATATAGCAATTCAACACCTAAGTTCGAACCTATGAATAACTTTAAATTGAAAAGCTACAACAAGTTAGTGTTGATCGGTTTTATAATGCTCCTTACCCTTAGCAAGGGTTTTTCACAATTTACTGTTAGTCACGCAAGTCGTGGAATACCCGGACAACAGGAAGGTTTTTACTATGCCCTTCCGCAAACCATTCTCAAAGTTGATTTCATTCTTGAAAAAACAGTTTCCACGCAAGGACCCTACGGTCAGTATGCAGAAAGAATGCTTGGTGTTAGCGACTTTACCAGCACAAATACAACATCTTATCGTATTCTTGATGTAATCGTTACGCCCCTTTCTGAGCCTGACCCGGACGCAGTTTTCTATTTAAGATTTGATGAACGATCATCAAAAGATGAACTAAAAATTCCTTTCGCACTAAGTGCGGCTGGTATATTATTGGCAGCTGGAAGTGAAGCACTTATGCAGACATCAGCTGTGTTATCGATCGAAAAAACCTTGGTGAACTCTCCCGGAGAAAAGAAATTTAACTATTACGCCGAACGAAATTTATTCCAACGTATTGATACCATCATCAGAAAAATAACCATCGATACGACGGTAATCAAGTTTCCGATATTACATCCTACCTGGGAAGACCGCAGCCCTGAGCAAAAAGCAAGAGCTGCAGCTGATTACATTCAAACCATTCGTGAAGCCAGGTATTTATTGGTTAGTGGTTATCAGGAAATAAATTATGGTAACAGTTTGATTTATATGGATAATCAACTTAAACAGTTGGAAGACGCATACCTTGGTTTGTTTTTAGGAATACAAGAACGTAGCTTGGAAGAGCAAACAATTTACTATACGCCAAACCGTTTGGAAACAGGAAATATTACAATCGCCCGGTTAAATAAAGAATCAGGCATTGTAAAATCAAGCTCGAAAGGCGAAGCCATTCAACTAACTCTTGAAACGGCTGGAATTACAAAAAATATTCCCGGAATAGGGAAGGGGTCGCTTGAATCTGTTACAGTAATAAACAGTTTGCTTTACAGGTCTCCTGAAATAGCCCAAATTGAAATATCATTCAATGGAAAATCATTTGTTAATGAGCGATTTACTATACCACAATTAGGTGTAATAAGTGTTGCTCCATTTAATAAAAGCAGGTTGAATTTTGATGCAGAAACAGGACAGCTTATTAATCTTATCAGAGAATAAGTTTCTAATGCAAAGCCTCTCTTATTTTTACCAATTGTTCAATTAAAGACTCCAATTTATCCAGATGAAGCATATTGGCCCCATCTGATTTAGCCTCTGCTGGATTGGGATGTGTTTCTATAAACAAACCGTCAGCTCCCACAGCAATTCCAGCACGTGCAATTAAACCAATCAATTCGGGCTTGCCACCTGTTACTCCAGAAGCTTGATTGGGTTGCTGCAACGAGTGAGTAATATCCATAATAACAGGGACTCCAAGTTTTTTCATGCTGTGAATATTCCTAAAATCAACCACCAAATCCTGATAACCATACATATTACCTCTCTCGGTGAGTAAAACCTGATCGTTACCCGATTGTTTCACTTTATCAACAGCAAAACGCATGGCATCACCTGATAAAAACTGGCCTTTCTTGATATTCACAATTTTACCTGTTTTGGCAGCCGCTACCAACAAATCAGTTTGCCGACACAAAAAGGCCGGAATCTGCAAAACATCAACATATCCAGCTGCTAAAGCTGCTTCCTCAGCAGCATGAATATCTGTTACAACAGGAATATTAAATGTTTTACCAATATTTTTAAGAATATTTAGTGCTTTCTCATCACCAATACCCGTAAATGAATCCAACCGCGAACGGTTTGCCTTTCGGTATGATCCTTTAAAGATGTACGGAATTTGATAAGCTTTACAAATCTTGCTCACCTTTTCGGCAATCAAAAAAGGAGTATCCTCATTTTCGATGGCACATGGCCCAGCCATCAACACAAAACGGTTAGCTGTATTGCTTTTAAGAAACTGATTCAGGGTAAATGAGGTTTTCATAATTATTTTGTTTTCTAATTATTTTGATGGTAAAATATTTACATCAATTTCAAAGCTTTTGTTGGTTTACTGATTACGAAATATACACCAATAAAAATAACCATAGCAGCTAAAACTTCATCAAAGGTAAGCTGATCCTTTTGAAAGATTAAAGCAATCAAACTGGTAAAAACAGGTTGAAGATAAATTAGTGCACTATTTGTGGAAGGATGTATATGCCGAAGCGAATAATTGTTTAGCAAATAGGCAAGAAATGTTGTAAATATTATAACATATCCTATTGATAACCAGATATTAATTGGGATACTTGACCAATTCTCAGATAGGGCAGGAGAGATGGTAAGCGGAATAACATACACCAATCCAAAAAGAAAAATCCATCGCATTACAGTAACTGCCTGATAATGCCTCATCACTGGTTTAATGAGTACGAGATAAAGAGCATATGAGGAAGCATTACCCATTATAAGCAAGTTTCCAAGAAAGTTGCCGGGCTTTAAACTTATTTCGCCAGAGGTGAGGATCAAAAAAATAGCGCCGGCTGAACCCAGCAAAATTCCAAGCAGTTTTCTTTGCGTAATAACTTCTTTAACAATTATTTGTGAGAATATTAAAACAGCAATTGGCACGCCAACCATTATAATGCTCGCATTGATTGGCGTGGTAAGATTTAAACCCTCGAAAAATAAAATTTGGTTAGCGGCAACACCAAAAAATGAAGCAAAAGCAATCCTGATCAAATGCTTTTTGTGAATCGTTTCCTGTCTGACAAATGGTTTAAGAAGCCAAAAGAGAAAAGCAGCAATGCTTACCCTTAGCAAAATAATTGAGCGAGGTTGAAGAAAATCAGGCATTATACCTTTGGCAATCACAAAGTTAATTCCATAAATAAGGTTTGCAAAAAATGCAGCTGCCAATGCAAAATACCTGTTCTTCAAATCATTAAAATTTTAAAACGGCAAGTCGTCACCCTCACTATCAAACGAAGCATCACTTGGATAGGGCTCGGATGGAGGGAGTGGAGCTGACTGATTATCAGCATTATTAATACGATCAAATTTCCATGGCTTCAAATCAGTGTACCAACGGCCGTTGTATTCACGTGATTCTACATTAATACTTGCTTTTATCTGTTCGCCAGGCTTAAAAGTTGTTGCTTCTTCGGCTTTATCGCCCCAGCAGGTTAAACAGACTTTTTTTGGATACTGCTCTTCAGTTTCAATTATTAAATCTTGCTTAACCCAGGTTCCGTTTTTGCCTTGTCCGGTTTGGCGTTGTCCTAATTGAACAACTTTTCCAGTGATGTCTAAACTCATGATATTGTGGATTTTAAAATTCAGATTTTATAATTTCAGCCTTTTCCTGAAAGTTGACAAAGTTAATTAAAAAACTACTGCTGCTGCAGTTTATACAAATTTACAGAACAAAGCGTGACCTAATCTGTTCTAATGCTTAAAATAACAAGATGAAAAAACTGTTTAAAATAATTTTAATCCTGTTAATGCTCTCATCATTTAATCAAATCATGGCTATGAATGAATCTAAAAACGTTTATACTATCACGCTTGGTGCGGGTTGCTTTTGGTGCACCGAAGCTGTATTTCAACGCGTAAAAGGTGTATTATCGGTTACATCAGGATATAGTGGCGGAAAAATTGCAAACCCAACTTATAGAGAGGTTACATCCGGTCTTACGGGTCATGCAGAAGTGATTCAGCTGGTTTATGATGCAGATAGTATCAGTCTTGAAGATATCCTGAAAATTTTCTTTAAAACGCATAATCCTACAACACTAAACCGACAGGGAGCTGATGTGGGCACACAATATCGCTCAGCAATCTTTTATCATAATGAAGATCAGCGTAAAATAGCCGAACATGTTAAGCAATTGCTTAACGACCAGCAAATTTGGGAAGACCCGATCGTAACGGAGATAAAAGCTTTTGATGCCTTTTACAAAGCCGAAGGTTATCATCAAAATTATTACAACAATAATCCAAATCAGGGATATTGTCAGTTCGTAATTGTGCCAAAACTTGAAAAGTTTAATCAATTATTTGATGACTTAAAAAAGGAATAAAGGAAGCAAATAAATCTTACGTCAAGAAGAATCGTCCTGTCATGATGATAGGGCGATTTTGTAATGAAATGTTTGTGTCATAATTTATATTATGTAAACTTACTGATTTTGAAAAAAGCACTAACATTTGGTTAGTGCCCTCTTCTTTTAAAACTTTGCTATTTGTTAAGTTCTTCCAATTTATCAGCCATATTGAAGCGTGAGTAGATTGATTTCAATACTGCAATTGTTTCATCATTACCGGGTTGCAACTCGTTGGCTTTTTCGAGATGAGGCAAGGCTTTTTTGATAATAGCATTTGCTTCCTCAGTTAACTTTTCATATTCCTTGGTGGCATCCAAAGGCAAGTCGTTAGCTTTTACCTGGAGTTGATTACTCTGATTAATGTATAATGCTCCAAGGTTATAAATCGCATCATAATAATCCGGATTGATTGCTATCGCTTTGCCATAATAAAGCTCTGCTGAATCCATGTCAAACATCTCATCATTGGTTTCATCACCATAGATTGTTCCCAAAACGAAGAAAATAGAATAATTTTCCGGGTCTTTTTCAACCAGTAATTTTAAATCATCCACTACTTTAGCGCCTTCTCCAATTGCCAAATAAGCGTTTATTTCTTCAAGCATCAAACCGGCATCATCAGGGTATTTTTCACGACTTGTCTTGAGCGTTTCAAACATCGCATCCATATTTCCCAGACTTCTGTGAGCTGAGGCCATGTTTTTGTAAACATCAGCCTCTTCGAAACCCAAGCTTAATAATTCCTGATAATAATTCAGTGATTGCTCAAATTGCTCTCCCCTTACAGATGAAAGAGCAGCATTTAACAAGGCAAGTGTATCTACTTTGTTAACATATTTACCCACATCATAAGATTTCTTGAATTTACTTGAAGCGTCAACAAATTCACCCGCATTAAAATTATCTACACCATATGCAAAATACTGTTGCCCAATAGCTTCTATCCTGGGGTCAATATCATCGGCCCTTTTCAGCTTATCTTCCGGGTCAAGCTCTAACGCTCTCAAAAATGACTCTAAACTCTTATCCAATGCATTATCATCCAAGCTTTTAAAATCTTCCGAAAAAACCAGATTTAAGTAGATTATACCCCTGTACATCCATGTTTTGGAATCCTCAATAGTTTTAGGATGTTCAACTGCTTTGTCAATGGCTTCTTTTGCTTTATCGTACTGTCCATTTTTGTTGTACATAAAGGCATTTGTTCTTTCCGATTTTTGGGCAAAAACTGATGAAGCTGTAATCAGCATTGCTACCAGCACTAGTAATCTTTTCATTTTGTGTCAGTTTTAAAAAGGTTGTAAAGTCAGTAATCTGCTTTATTTATTTCAATAGATTCCCAACTTCATGCCAAAATTAATTATTAGTTATTTTCAGGATCAACTTCTGGATTTTCATTAGAAATATCTGATTGATTATCTGCTATTTCCTCATCAACTTCGTCAATTTCGTCAATTTCTTCAATTTCTTCAATTTCTTCAACTTCTTCAACGGAAACTTTTGCTACGGCAGCAATTTCATCCTGATCACGCAAGTTGATTAACCTTACGCCTTGCGTTGCCCTACCCATGATTCGCAGGTTTTCGACAGCAATACGGATAATAATACCTGATTTGTTGATAATCATTAAATCATCACTATCTGTAACATCCTTAATGGCAATTAGATATCCTGTTTTTTCGGTTATGTTCAGGGTTTTAACGCCCTTACCTCCCCTATTTGTAACCCTGTAATCATCAAGGCTTGAGCGCTTTCCGTAACCTTTTTCGGATACAACTAAAATAGAATTTTCCGGATCGTTGATACAAATCATACCAATAACTTCATCACTTTCAGATGCCAAACGAATTCCAAGAACACCTGAAGCATTTCTACCCATTGGGCGCACGGTTGATTCGTTGAAACGAATTGCTCTTCCTGATTTGAGTGCTAAAATCACTTCACTCGCTCCGTTGGTCAGTTTTGCTTCCAGTAGTTCATCTCCTTCTCTGATTGTTATTGCATTGATTCCATTTTGACGCGGACGCGAATAAGCTTCCAGGCTTGTTTTTTTGATCACGCCCTTTTTAGTGCTTAAAATGATGAAGTTATTCTCGATATATTCTTGATCTTTAAGATTTTGAATATTCATGAAAGTTTTTACTTTATCACTTGGATCAATATTAATCAAATTCTGAATTGCTCGTCCTTTGCTTGTTCTGGTTCCTTCAGGGATTTCAAACACCCTAAGCCAGAAACATTTACCGTTCTCGGTGAAGAACAGCATATAATTATGGTTTGTAGCAATAAACAAGTGTTCAATAAAGTCTTCTTCTCTCGAATCGGATCCTTTTGAACCTCGTCCTCCCCTGCCTTGTCTGCGATATTCACTTAGTGCCGTGCGCTTGATATAGCCCATATGTGAAATCGTTAATACGACAGGTTCATCCGGAATGATATCTTCGATCTTGAAATCTTCGGCAGAATATACTACTGTTGATCGCGAAGTATCACCATATTTTTCTTTTATTGCACGAAGTTCGCTTTTGATTATCTCATAACGAAGCTCCTCATTTTCAAGTATTTCTTTATAGTGAGCAATCTGCTTCAAGATCGTATCATATTCTTCCCGGATTTTCTGAATTTCGAGACCGGTAAGCCTTTGCAATCTCATATCCAGTATTGCTTTTGCCTGAATCTCAGTAAGACCAAATTGGCTAATCAAACCATTTCGTGCTTCTTCCGGTGTTTTTGAAGCTTTGATCAACTCGATCACTGCATCGATATTATCCAGCGCAATAATCAAACCTTCAAGGATATGGGCGCGTTTTTCTGCCTCCCTCAAATCATATTGCGTGCGCCTTACAACAACTTCATGCCTATGTTCAACATAGTAATGAATAAGTTCTTTCAAATTTAACGTACGTGGACGCCCTTTAACAAGCGCAATATTATTAACACTGAATGAAGTCTGCAGTGCAGTCATCTGATACAATTTGTTGACCACAACATTTGAAACAGCATCTCTTTTAAGTTCATAAACAATCCTCATTCCCTTTCTGTCGGATTCATCTCTAATATCAGAAATGCCTTCAATTTTTTTATCATTCACCAGATCGGCTGTCTTCTTGATCATTTCAGCCTTATTAACCTGATACGGTATTGAAGTGGCAATGATCCATTCGCGTCCATTGTGATCTTCTATCACTGTTTCGCCGCGCATCATAACGCGTCCTCTTCCGGTTTCAAAAGCATCTTTTACACCTTCGTAGCCATAGATGATACCACCGGTAGGAAAATCAGGTGCTTTGATATATTGCATCAATTCAGGAATGGTAATATCTCTGTTATCGATGTAGGCAATAGTACCATCTATCACTTCTGAAAGGTTGTGAGGGGGCATATTAGTAGCCATCCCAACAGCAATTCCGCTGGCACCATTTACGAGTAAATTAGGAATAGCCGATGGCAACACGGTTGGCTCAGTTAAGGAGTCATCGAAATTAAGTTGAAAATCAACTGTATCCTTATCGATATCAGTGAGCATTTCTTCGGCAATCTTTCGCAATCTTGCTTCGGTATAACGCATCGCCGCAGGGCTGTCGCCGTCAATAGATCCAAAGTTACCTTGTCCGTCAACTAAAGGGTACCGCAGCGACCACTCCTGAGCCATACGCACCATGGCGTCATACACAGAGGAATCTCCATGCGGGTGATACTTACCCAGCACCTCTCCCACTATCCTGGCTGATTTCTTATAACTTCTGTTTGACAGCACACCTAAATCGAGCATACCATACAAAACACGCCTGTGAACAGGCTTTAAACCATCTCGCACATCTGGGAGTGCTCGCGAAACAATAACCGACATTGAATAATCAATGTAGGCTGATTTCATCTGGTTTTCAATATTGACTTTTACAATTTTTTCTCCTTCAAAAACCTCTTCCATTCAAGTAAAATTCTTAATTAAGCCTTTTCCTTTTAATAAGGTTGCAAAAGTACAAAAAAATCGCAGGCCATCATCTTTCAAATTAAATCAATTCAGGAATATTTAAACAGCAGTGTGTTAATATTTTTGTCAGACGAACAATGTTGGACTGATTATTGTTTCTACTTTTGATAATTAAAAACAGAACGCATACAAAAACGTCTGTTCTATCGTTCATAGATCATTGATTAGGAAAGAAAGGAAACAATTTATATGGATGCAAAATTTTCTCCACGTGTGCGCGATATACTGACTTATAGTCATGAAGAAGCGCTGCGTCTCGGAAATAATTACATTGGCCTGGAGCATTTGTTCTTAGGTATGGTGCGCGATGGCGAAGGCAAGGCTTTACAAATTCTGAAATACTTCGGAATTGACCTTGAAATATTCCGTCGTAGAATTGAAGAAGCTATAAAATCGCCCGAAACAAGTCATAAAGAACTGACTAACATTCCTTTAATTAAACAAACAGAACGTGCGTTAAAATTCACATACATCATTGCCAAAGAATATAAAAGCGATCTGATTAAAACTGAGCACCTGTTGTTAGCAATTTTACGTGATAAGAATAATCTTATCACACAGAATCTGGAAAGAGAAGGCGTTGATTTTATTACCTATAAAAATGAATTAACCTTTATGTACACTGGTGAAGAAAAAGATCGCCGCACCGAAAATCCAAGAGCTGAATTTCCGGGAGAAGCTGCTGATGATGATGAATTAAGACATTCTGGATCATCTAGCAAAAAAGCTCCTGAAACTAAAAGTAAGACTCCTGTACTTGACAATTTTGGTCGCGACCTTACGAAAGCTGCCGAAGAGAAAAGGCTCGATCCTATTGTTGGACGAGAAAAAGAACTGGAAAGAGTAGCACAGGTTTTGAGTCGGCGCAAAAAAAACAACCCCATACTTATAGGTGAACCGGGAGTTGGTAAATCAGCTATAGCCGAAGGTTTAGCGCTTCGGATAGTACAGCGCAAAGTTTCAAGAGCTTTGTTTAACAAACGCCTTATCATGCTCGATTTGGCTTCGCTTGTAGCCGGCACAAAATACCGCGGACAATTTGAAGAAAGGATGAAGGCTGTGCTGAATGAGCTGGAAAAAAATCCGGATATCATTCTTTTTATCGACGAAATCCACACGATTGTAGGAGCAGGAAATGCCAGTGGTTCGCTGGATGCCAGCAATATGTTTAAACCTGCCCTTGCCAGAGGTGAATTACAATGTATTGGAGCAACAACGCTGGATGAATACCGTCAGTATATCGAAAAAGATGGTGCTTTGGAAAGGCGTTTTCAGAAAATTCTGGTTGATCCAACCACACCTGAAGAGACAGTAGAAATTCTTAATAATATCAAAGAAAGGTATGAAGACCATCACCTTGTAAAATATGACCAGGACGCTCTTGAAGCATGTGTAAAGCTTACAAATCGCTATATGTCTGATCGTTATTTGCCCGACAAGGCTATTGATGCATTAGACGAAGCCGGAGCAAGGGTTCACATCAATAATATCCATGTGCCTGTTGAAATCATTGAACTGGAAAGCCAAATTGAAGAAACGCGTGCCCGTAAAAATCAAGCGATTCAAATCCAAAAATTTGAAGAAGCTGCAATGTTTAGAGATAGTGAGCGGAAGCTGATTGATTCACTTGATGCTGCAAAAAAACGTTGGGAAGAAGAATCAAAAATACATCGGGAGCAGGTAAGTGAGCAGAATGTGGCCGAAGTGGTTGCCATGATGACTGGTGTGCCGGTTCAGCGTATCGCTCAAAATGAAAGCGACCGACTAATTCATATGGATGTTGAACTGGAAAACACAGTTATTGGTCAAAATGAGGCCATTAAAAAAGTTGTTAAATCTATCAGAAGAAATCGTGCCGGCCTCAAAGATCCAAACAAGCCAATTGGCACCTTTATTTTCCTTGGGCCAACAGGCGTTGGAAAAACTTATCTTGCTAAAGTTTTGGCAAAATACCTTTTCGACTCCGAAGACGCGCTTGTTCGTATTGACATGAGTGAATACATGGAAAAATTTGCTGTTTCGCGTTTGGTAGGTGCGCCTCCCGGATATGTTGGTTACGAAGAAGGTGGTCAGCTTACCGAAAAAGTAAGACGTAAACCATACAGTATTGTGCTTTTGGATGAAATAGAAAAAGCCCATCCTGATGTCTTTCACCTGTTGCTGCAGGTTTTGGATGATGGTGTGCTCACGGATAGTCTTGGCAGACGGGTTGACTTTAAGAATACCATCATAATAATGACCTCCAACATTGGTTCCCGTCAATTAAAAGACTTCGGACAAGGTGTTGGATTTAGCACAACTGCCAAGCAAAACACCAAAGCAACTTATGCCACTGGCGTGATTGAAAATGCCTTGAAAAAATCTTTTGCCCCTGAATTTTTAAATCGTATTGATGATGTTGTGATATTTGAGCCGCTGCAACGTGAGGCAATTCACAAAATCATTGATATTGAACTCGAACATCTTTACATCAGAATAAGTGAGTTGGGCTATAAGCTAAAACTGACAGAAAAAGCAAAAGATTATATTGTTGAAAAAGGCTGGGATGAGCAGTTCGGCGCTAGACCACTAAAAAGAGCGATTCAGAAATATGTAGAAGATTTGTTGGCAGAAGAAATTATTAAAACAAAGCTCAAAGCCAATGATCAGATAACTGTCGATTTCGATAGTAAAAAGGAAGAGATAATCATTAAGGTAAAAAACCCTGCTCAAAAAGCTGCAGTTAGTAAATAAAAACCTTAATTGCACTCAATAATCAGCCTCATCAGTAAAAAATCTGGTGAGGCTGTTTTGTATATTACATGGAATCATTGGTTATTTTCGCAGCATGAATCATCCTACTGCAAGATTAATTCACATTAAAGGCCTTGTGCAGGGTGTAGGTTTTAGACCTTACATCTACCGACAGGCAATGCGCTTTGAGATAAAAGGTTGGGTAGAAAATAATAATGAAGGAGTTACACTTCATGCTGAGGCAACAACAGCTGCTTTGAAGCTCTTTGAAGAAGCAGTTAAAAATGAGATTCCGGAAGCTGCTAGTATTCGCACATATTTATCAAAAGAAACCAAAGTTTTTGGATTTGAAGATTTTTCAATTCGAAAAAGCAGCAATTTGTCTGATGCTATCACCGAAGTAAGTCCGGATATCGCTGTGTGCAGTTCGTGCCTCGATGATATGAAAACTCAAGCACATCGTATCGACTATCCATTTATTAACTGCACAAATTGTGGTCCGCGATTTACAATTATAAAGGATCTTCCCTACGATCGCTATCAGACAACCATGCAGGTTTTTTCGCTCTGTGATACATGCGAAAAAGAATATAAAGACATAAGCGACAGACGTTTTCATGCACAACCGGTAGCTTGTAAAAATTGTGGACCGGCTTACCAGCTTGAGGATGGCACAAATATTACAAATGGAGCTGTTCTGGCTGCAATGATTGCGCGATACATTGAACAAGGGAAAATTATTGCACTCAAAGGTATGGGAGGCTATCATTTGATTTGTAATGCCTTAGACGAAAATGTTGTGAAAGAGTTACGCACCCGCAAACAGCGCGATGGCAAACCAATGGCAGTAATGCTGGAAGATATTGCAAGGGTTCACAAATACTTTAAAATTGACAAAGAAGAAGCGGTTTTATTAACGAACTGGCGACGTCCGATTGTGCTGGTTCAAAATAAATTACCACTTGCTGTTTCCGTGAGTCGTTTGCTTTCGCGCACAGGTGTAATTTTGCCTTATATGCCATTGCATCATCAAATTATGGCTTACCTCCAGACAGAAGTTATCGTTCTGACAAGCGGAAATCTTTCTGAAGCACCAGTGATTATCAACGATGATGAGGCTAAAACAAATCTCAACAAAATAGCAGATCACATTATTACCTACAACAGAGAAATTTACAACCGGGCAGATGATTCTGTTGCTTTTGTTGTAAATCAAAAAGCCCGGTTAATACGAAGATCAAGAGGGTATACCCCTCAACCTATTTCCCTACACCTTAACGCAGAAGGCATTTTTGCTGCCGGAGCTGAATTGGTCAACACTTTTGCAATTGGAAAAGGTCAGCAAGCTATTTTGAGTCAACATATCGGAGATCTTAAAAATTTAGAAACATTGTCGTTTTATGAGGAAGCATTTGAGCGTTTTAAACGGCTTTTCCGTTTTAAACCCGAGCTAATGGTTTGCGATTTACATCCCGATTATTTATCCACCCGTTTCGCAATGGAAAGTGGCCTCAAAGTCGTTCAGGTTCAACACCATCATGCGCATATCGCTTCCTGTATGGCAGAACATTCACTCGATGAAAAAGTAATTGGTATTGCCCTTGATGGAACTGGCTTAGGAACCGATAACACCATCTGGGGCGGAGAGTTTTTAGTTGCTGATTTGAATGATTTCTACAGAGCATATCTTTACGATCCTATACCCCTTCCGGGAGGCGATTTGGTAACCAAACAACCTTGGCGGACAGCTTTTTCATACCTCTATCATTATTTCGGACTACCAGTTTTTATTGAAGAAGCAGCTAAAAATCTTCTGCCAGACGAAAAACAATTGCCATTGCTCATGCAAATGATTGATCAACAGATAAACAGTCCATTAAGTTCCGGAGCCGGTCGCTTGTTTGATGCTGTTTCAGCACTTTTGGGTATTTGTCGCGAAAGTAGTTTTCATGCTGAGGCACCCATGCGACTGGAAGCTATCCTCAATCCGAAATGCAAGGGAAAATATCTTTTTGAACTAGAGGGTCAGAAAATCTCTTTCAGAAAACTTTTTCACCAAATCTTACAGGATATCAATCTGAAAGCTAATCCTGGAGATATTTCAGCAAAATTTCATAACACATTGATAGCTATTAATTTACATATCTCCAAGCTGTTGCGTGAGGAAACAGGAATTAACAAAGTAGTCCTCTCAGGAGGAAGTTTTCAAAATGCCTATTTACTGAAACATACGGAACAAATACTTATTAATCAAGGCTTTGAAGTTTACAGTCAGGAGCAAGTACCCTCAAATGATGGCGGAATTGCACTTGGACAGCTCGCTATTGCAGCAAAAAGGAAACAACTCAACATCTTTTAATGATTAACTAATTTAGAATTGTTCTTGACTTACAAGCCATTGAATTATAAACTTTAGCGCTATTTTTGTTGCAAATCCATTTCAGATGATAGATAATTTGATTTCCATTCTGTTACATGCTGATCATCAGCATCATTATCCAGTTTCAGCACCATTTTTAATTGGTTTGTTTGCCAGCGTTATGCACGTTGTATCAGGACCGGATCATTTAGCAGCTGTTACACCTCTTGCCATCGAAAACAAATTAAAGTCGTGGGCTATTGGTTTGAGCTGGGGATTAGGTCATACTTTTGGTATGTTGTTAATTGGCGTGCTTTTTATCTTTTTTAAAAATTATTTACCAGTTGATGCCATTTCAGCTTATAGTGAAATGCTGGTTGGTATAGTCCTCATTGGAATTGGTTTGTGGGCATTCTGGCGGATTTTTGTCAGTTCAAATACAACACATGCTCATCCTCATAGCCACACCGATGAGCAAGGAGAGGTTTTTACGCATGTACATGAACATATGCATCCAGCTCAAAATCAACATCTACATAAGCATCCCAAAAAAATCAGGCAAAATGTTTTCTCAGCGCTGATAATTGGATTAATCCACGGATTAGCAGGTGTTTCACATTTATTAGGAGTATTGCCAACTCTTGCCTTTCCTTCAAATGTAGATTCAACGCTTTATCTTACTGGTTTTGGTATCGGAACGATTGTAGCCATGGTAGTTTTTTCCTTTTTGCTTGGGTTTGTCTCCTATCAGTCAAGTGAAAAAGCCAAACCTATTATTTTTAAAACAATTCAATTCACAGGTGCTTTTGCTTCGCTTGCAGTTGGCGTTTATTGGATTGCATTAACATTTTAATCCATGCATTTAATCAGAATTTCTATCTTTCTGTTGTTGCTTCTTACAAGTAACATGCTTATTGCACAAGAGAAAATTCCTGTACAGCGCTGGTACACAGGATTAAGTGTGGGAGCCGGAATAAGTGATATGAATAGCTCAAACAGGGATATTCGTGTATTAAATTATAATGGTTTTGTTGGAGGCCCATTTTTGCAATATCAAGTAAATGAGCAATTTTCAATACGTATAGGAGCTGAATTTGACCAGCGTGAATTTGGGCTGGAAGTGAATTATCAAGGAATGCGTTATAGTGATACCTCAACGCATATTTGCTACAGCTGCCGCTATTCCTACCAAAACACACACACCAGTTATTACCTTACTTTTCCATTATTATTGCAATATGGTCAATACAGAAACAAGCTTGGGCTTACCATTAAGGGCGGTGTTTATTATTCGCTCCTATTAATTTCTTACCAGGATGGTTTTGAGGAACTTTACATTGATCCTGAGGAAGGGCTTCCATTTTTCGAAATTGACAATTCAATTGAGCCCGGTCATTTTTTAAGTCTTTACCAAGGCGAAGCTCCGGATATTATGAATACCTATGATGCTGGAATCATGTTTGGAATTGGGGGGACTTACGCCTTAAACAATAAATTGGCGCTGCTTTTAGAAGGAAATCTACAGGTTGGATTTCAAGGTGTGTTTGAAAATCCCGGCATGATAAGCCTGATGCATCGGGCTTTTCAGCTAAAGGGAGGTTTAATCTACCGATTAACGATGAATCGAATTGTGCAATGAAATCCTTGATTCCCGAACGGACAATTGAGCGTTTGAGCCTTTATCGCCGCATCCTTTTAAACTATCAATACCTGGATCATGCTTATATTTTTTCGCATAATCTGGCACGTTTTCTAAAAACAAATGCAGCCACAGTAAGGCGCGACCTCATGTTGATAGGCGTTGAGGGTGACGTTCATAAAGGTTATGTCATAAACGAACTGGTCGAAAAAATCAGTAAGGCAATCGATCCGGATAATATCGAAAAGGTTGCTTTTGTTGGCATCGGAGAACTTGGACGAGCTGTTCACGAATACTTTAATCAAAGTAACAACCGCTTACAGGTTGCTGCGACTTTTCGCTTTGGCAATCAACTCAACAGTCAGGTAGAGGATATTCCTTGTTATAATATGGTTAACCTTCCGGCAGTGATCAACAGACTGGGAATCAAGATTTGCGTGGTAGCAGTAACTGTTGATTACGTAAAAGAAATCAGCGCTATCTTGGCTCATTCAGGTGTATTGGGAATTTTGAATTTCAGCTCGGCTCTTTTGCAGCTCCCTCCTCATATCTATGTCGAAAACTATGATATGATCACCAAGCTCGAAAAAATTGCTTATTTTATGAACAAGCCTGTTAAATAAGCATTTACAATTATTCCCGAAGGCTTTATTATTTTGCAAATGGGGCATCAGGTTCTTTAGCCATATGCTTATAAACCAGTTTATCCACCAAAGCAGGGAAAAATTTATTCAGCAATACCGTGAGCTTACCTTGTGAAGTTAGCACAAGTGTTCTTTTTCGTTTTTCGATTGCATTAAGAACATGAATGGCTACTTCTTCTGCCGTCATCATTTTTGATTCATCTCTCGGAGATTCTCCTTGCTGGCTACCATCAGCTGCCAAGGCTGTATTCCGTATGTTCGAAGCCGTGAAACCTGGATAGGCCATCAAAACATGAAGACCTGTATGCAGATTTTCTATTCGCAACGATTCCATAAAGCCCTGCATGGCAAACTTCGAAGCCGAGTAACCGGTACGCGCTGGTAATCCTTTGATGCCGGCAACGGAAGAAATGCCGGTAACACTACCTTTTTGCCTGAGCAGATGGGGTAAAGCGTATTTTGTACAATAAACTGCTCCCCAGAAATTTACATCCATCAAACGCTGCAAAACTGCCGGATCAGTATCAACAAATAAAGCACGCATTGAAATACCTGCATTGTTTATCAGCACATCAATTTTTCCGTAAGCCTGTATTGTTTCATTAATAAGGTGCTCGCAATCAGACATTACAGCAACGTCAGTTTGACATATTTTCACTCGAACGCTATCCTTTTCCAAAATATGCGCAAGGGCTTCAAGCTTTTTGATGTTTCTGGCTGCAAGCATCAAACTGGCTCCTCTTGATGCTGCTTCAAAAGCCAAGGCCTCTCCTATCCCGGATGAAGCACCAGTAATGATAACAACTTTTTGACTTAGATTTTGCATGGCTAATTTACTTCTGGATCATTCCTATCAAAGTGCAAAATAACGGAATTTGTGCATACGGTTATAGCTCTGTCCTCAATCCATTTTTAAAAATTCATAGCTTTGCGCTAAAAATGATACTCACTAACAGACAACTGTTCCAGCAATTTCTTGCACTACCTTCTGTTGTAAATGATCCCATTGAAATAGTTCGTGCAGCGGGAATTTATCTCTACGACGACAAAGGTCGGGAATATGTAGATCTCGTTTCTGGCGTTTCTGTGAGTAATACCGGACACCTTCATCCTCATGTGGTTAGTGCTATTAAAAATCAGGTGGATCAGTATATGCACACCATGGTTTACGGTAAATTTGTGCAGGCTCCTCAGGTTCAGCTGGCTCAAAAACTTTCAGGACTTTTACCAGATAACCTGCAAAGTATTTATTTTGTGAATTCAGGTAGCGAAGCCATAGAAGGTGCGCTGAAACTGGCAAAAAGACTGACTGGCAGAGCTGAGATGATCAGCTTTAAAAATTCCTATCATGGAGGTACGGCAGGGGCTTTATCAATGCTTGGACACGAAGCGTTAAAACAAGCTTACAGACCCCTTTTACCTGCCGTTAAACATTTGGAATTCAATAGCATTGAACAGCTGAAGACCATCACAAACAAAACCGCTTGCGTATTAATTGAACCCATTCAGGCAGAAGCAGGTATCATTTTGCCGCACACAGGATTTTTGCAAGCCCTTCGAAAACGCTGCGATGAAACAGGTACGCTCTTAATTTTTGATGAGATACAGATGGGTTTTGGTCGAACTGGCAGCCTTTTCGCTTTCGAGCAACTTGGTGTGATTCCAGATATTTTATGCATGGCAAAAGCTATGGGCGGAGGATTGCCTTTGGGCGCATTTGCTGCTTCCAGAGAAATGATGAATGCCTTAACTTTTCGGCCAGAACTTGGCCATATCACTACTTTTGGAGGGCATCCTGTAAGTTGTGCAGCCTCATTGGCATCGCTGGAAGTGCTCTTAAACGAAAAATTGATTGAACAAGCTGATGCTAAAGGAAAAGCATTTGAAGACATGCTTAAAAATCAGAGTATGGTCAAAGAAATACGCCGTAAAGGCCTGATGCTGGGTGTTGAACTCGATCCGGAAATCCCTGTGGGAAATCTTTTAAAGCACTTGCAAAATAACCAACTTATTGTTGATCAATTTCTATTTCATGCTCACGCCTTCCGAATCGCTCCGCCTTTAACTATTACTTTTGATGAAATTAGAAAAGTTGTGGCAATGATTCTGAAAGCTTTAAAAACCTTTAATCGTTGATGATACTAATTAACAAATTGTTTTTCAAAGTTATAATAGCTTATAATTGAATATTAGGTAAAAGCACATTCAAAACCAAACAACCCAAAATGACTAACAGAAATACGAATCCTTATACAGATTTCTTAAAAATAAAAACTCAGTTTCTGATGATGTTATTCTTGGTTTTTCAGACTGCTGTTTCGGCACAGACGACAATTTATACACCCGCTGAGTTTGAGAAGAATGAAGGGGTGCTGCTGGTTTGGGATTACAGCCCCTCACGTGATTCAATTACTGCTAATATTGTAAAAGCTGTGCAGCAAACTGCTATGGCATGGATTATTTATTATCCCGAATCAGCACCCTTGGATACTGCACAAATCCGCAGTTATTTATACAGCCGGGGAGTTTTACCAATCAAGCTGGAATTTATTCCCGGCTATACCGAAACACTTTGGATTCGTGATTTTGGCCCCATGATTCAATACGGAGATTTTGGTAGTGGTTCTGAGCGATTTGTAACAGATGCAGGTTATACCGCTTATAACAGGCCTAAAGATGACTCAATACCAGCACAAATCGCCAATTATTGGCAATGGGAACAGCAGGATTTAGAACTGGAAATTGAAGGCGGAAACTTGATTTTCGATGGTCTTATGCGTGGTTTTGCGTCAAAAAGGGTGTATGATCAAAACCAGCAATATAGCCCTGAACAAATCAAAGCAATGTTGATTCAACACTTCAACCTTCAGGACTTTGTATTTCTCGAAACGCTTGACAATAGCGGTGGCGGTATTTGGAAACATGTGGATATGTTTATGAAAATCATTGATTTTGAGACTATCATGGTAGCTGAATACCCAGCCTACTTACCTGATTATGCCATTTTGGAACAAAACGTAGCTGCAATTTCCGGATTGTCAACGCATTTTGGAAAACCCTACAACATAGTACGCATTCCGGCCCCACCCAAAGCTGATGGCACTTATGCCACTACCTGGGATGATGAAATGCGGACTTACACCAACAGCCTGACAATCAATAACACAGTGATCGTTCCATCTTATGGTTTACCCGAATTTGATCAACAAGCTTACAACATTTACCGCGAAGCCATGCCGGGATATAAAATTATAATGGTTGATGCTCAAATGCTTACAATTCTGGGAGGTGCTATTCATTGTATTACTCGCGAAATTCCAACGGAAAATTTTATGCGCATTATTCATAAAAAAGTAACTGGAAGCCAGGATTATAGCCAAGATTATTACCTGTATTGCCTCACCGAATCTAATGTACCTATTGATAGCTTGTGGCTGCATTATAAAATTAACGATGGTGATTATCAACGCGTTCCGGTTTATATTGTTTGCCCCCAATATACTGGTATAATCGAAGGCTTGTTGCCAGGCGATACTGTGAGTTATTACTTGGAAGCAGAGAACGCCAATTATAGTACTACTTATCCCCTTTCGGCTCCGGCCGGAAATTTCAAATTCTGGTTTAATACTGTTGGAAATCAAGAATTTATTGTTGACAAAGAAAAATTGAAGGTCATACCTCAGCCTTCATCTGGAAGTTTTTATTTGGCCAACACTGAAACAAAAGACCTGGAATTTGTTCGAATCTATAACGCTTTCGGTGCAATTGTTTGGAAACAAAAGCAGCCAACACAGCATTTTATCCAAACAGATTTACCTGCGGGTAATTATCTTATTCAGGTAAAACAATCAGATAAGATAAGTTGGTCTAAACTATTGATAATAAATTAGTAATATATGCAGCTAAATTTCGATCTTGACTTCCCTCCTGTTAAATTGGCAAACGAATCAGGTCTGTTAGCAATTGGCGGAGATGTGAGTCCTGGAAATTTACTGCTGGCTTATTCTCAGGGAATTTTTCCGTGGTATAGTGATGATGAACCCGTGATGTGGTGGTCGCCAAATCCACGGATGATCATGAAACCAGCAGATTTCAAAGCTTCTAAAAGCTTGAAAAAATTGGTTCGTGAAGGCAAATACAGTTTCAGGATTGATACTGCTTTCGCAGAAGTGATGCATCAATGCGCTCACAGCCCCCGCAGCGGACAAATTGGAACATGGATAACGCCCGATCTTACAGCCGGTTTTATTGCTTTGCATGAGTCAGGATTTGCTCATTCTTTTGAAGTTTTCGTGGATAATAAACTTGTAGGAGGACTGTATGGACTTGCTATCGGAAAAGTTTTTTTTGGTGAATCCATGTTTTATCAGCTTGCAAATGCGTCAAAACTTGCTTTTTATCATTTTATTGAATTTTTAAAACAAAATGATTTCAAACTCATTGATGCCCAGCAGGAAACGACACATTTAAAAAGTCTTGGAGCTTATACAGTTACACGTGAAGATTTTATTGATCTTTTGAATATTTATGTAAGCGAGCCGAGTTTATGCGGCAATTGGGGAACAAAAGTGTTTCGAAAAATTATCTTAAGTTTCTAAATTCACAATTTCAGGCTTTTCGTATTTTTACCACAAAATTTAATTGATGTACGACGAAATTAAAAGGCACGAGTATTTCATGAAAATGGCCATTGATCTTGCCGCTTCCAATCTTGAAACAGGCGATGGAGGACCCTTTGGAGCAGTCGTGGTAAAAAATGGAGAAATTATTGGAAAAGGATCAAATCAGGTAACCTCAACCAACGATCCAACAGCTCATGCCGAAGTAGTTGCAATCAGAGATGCCTGTAAAAACCTAAACTCTTTTCAATTAGAAGATTGTGAAATTTATGCAAGCTGCGAGCCCTGCCCCATGTGTCTGGGTGCAATTTACTGGGCAAGGGCAGCAAAACTTTATTTTGCAGCATCACGCGAAGATGCAGCTGAGGCAGGATTCGATGATTCATATATTTATCAGCAAGTGCCATTAAAACCTGAAAAACGTGATTTAAAAGCCGTTCAATTGATGAAAGGTCAAGCAGTTCAGGTTTTTAATTTATGGATTGAGCGTGAGCAAAAGATTCCATATTGATGAAAAAAGCTAACCCTTTTATTGCAGAAGCAGCGCTCAGGATTAAATCAGCTGAGCATGCAGTTGCATTTACCGGCGCAGGAATTTCTGCCGAAAGTGGCATTCCACCTTTTCGGGGAGAAGGTGGCATTTGGAATACTTATGATCCTATAGTGCTTGATATCAGATACTTCATCAATAATTATGAAGATTCCTGGAAAGCAATAAAAGCAATCTTTTACGACTTTTTAAGTGACAAATACCCAAATAATGCACATAAAACACTAGCAAGTTGGGAATTAGAAGGAATAATTCAAACTATCATCACTCAAAATATTGATAACCTCCATCAGGAAGCTGGATGCATCAAAGTGATTGAATATCATGGTAATGCACAGCGTTTGATTTGTATGAATTGTCAAACCGAATTTGAGGTGAAACAGTGGGTTTTTGATATAAAAGCGCCTCGATGTTTGAAATGTAACGGCCAACTGAAACCGGATTTTATTTTTTTTGGAGAGCGTATTCCTGAGCAGGCAAGCTACAGGGCGATGGAAGCTGCTGAAAACTGCGACCTGATGCTTCTCATTGGCGCTTCGGGAGAAGTGTCGCCGGCCAACCAATTACCTATGATCGCTGCTCGAAACGGCGCTTACATCATAGAAGTGAATACTGATAAAACCCTTTATTCGCAATCTATCGTCGATATCGTACTCAGAGGTTCTTCTGCTAAAATATTACCGCAAATTACTGAATTAATGAATGATACAAAAGAATGACAACATGAAAACCACACAAACATTTCTGACTTTTATTTTCTCGCTTTTTTTCCTTTTTGGAAATGCGCAGCTGAATGAGACAAACATCCAAAAGCTGGATTCCATTTTTCAAAAAGCACTCATTGACTGGAATGTTCCGGGTATGGCAATAGCTATAGTTAGCAGCGATTCAGTTTGGCTTTCAAAAGGTTACGGCGTCACTGACATAACAACAAGGCAAGCTGTTGATGCGAACACTTTGTTTGCATTGGCAAGTAATACCAAGGCTTTTACAAGCACAGCCCTGGCTATGCTCGCCGATGATGAAAAAATCGACTGGAATCAAAAAGTTGTGGAAATCTTACCCTGGTTTAAAATGTATAATCCCTATGTAACCGCTGAAATGACTGTCGAAGATTTATTGAGTCACCGCAGCGGATTAAAAACATTTTCAGGTGATTTGATCTGGTATGGAAGCACTTATTCGAGAGATGAAATAATCCGTAAAATACAGTTTCTCAAACCTGTTTACGGTTTTAGAGAACATTTTGGATATTCTAATCTGATGTTTATAACTGCTGGTGAATTAATTCCAGCGATCACAGGTATCAGTTGGGACGATTTTGTTGAACAGCGTATTTTACGTCCATTAGGAATGGATAGATCGAAATTACATGTTTCAGCATTACATGAGATGGATAATATTGCGCAACCACATACCTATTCAGATGGTGAGCTCCGTCAAATTCCCTGGCTCGACTGGGACAATATGGCACCAGCTGGTTCGCTTATTTCTAGTGCTAATGATATGGCTAAGTGGCTGCAAATGAACCTATCAAACGGAATAGTAAGTAAGGATACGCTGGTCAGCAAAAACCAATTACACGAGCTTTGGTCGCCAAGAACAATTTTGGATATTTCGGCTGGCTCAGCTGCAATGTTTCCTGAAACAAACTTTAAAAGCTATGGATTAGGCTGGTCGCTTATGGATTATAACGGCTACAAGGTAATTGGTCATAACGGTGGATATGATGGTATGATTTCTCAAACCTTTTTTGTTCCGGAAGCAAACCTGGGCTTTGTTATCATGACGAATTCACTTTCTACGCTTTACTATCCACTTTATTATCATACACTTGACGAATTACTTGGGGCAGAGAATAAACGAAATTGGAACGACGATTTATTGAAAATTATTCGTCGAAACGAAGAAAGGCAAAAGGAGCAAATTAAATCACAGGAGGCAAAGCGTGTATTAAACACAAAACCTTCATTATCAATTGATCAGTATGCTGGTAACTATGGTGGTAAGGTTTACGATACTGTGCAAATTGTCTTAAAAAACAACTTCCTCGAACTTCAGTTTGGGAGAAGCCCACAATTTTTTGCACAGTTGGAGCATTGGCAATATGATACCTTTCAAATTGAATTTAAAGCATTTCCTTCTTTACCAAAGGGTTACGTTACTTTTGAGATAGATCGAAATGGAAAAATATCAGGAATGGAAATTTTCCTGGACAATCCTGATTTTGATTTTACAGAGCTTGATCTCAACAAATTGGACTAATCAATTTTAGGCGACTCTATCTTTCTGTCTTTGCGATATGACCAAATATTTACACCTATAGCCATAGTCAAAGAAATAAGTGCCATAGTAAAAGTGGTTATCAATCCAAATTGTTCATAAAATACAACGCCGATTGTTGGTGCAAAAAGTGCTCTGAATCCTGTTAGAAATAAATGCACAGACTGATACGTGCCGGCTTCTTCAGCCGAGCAAAAATAAGCTGAGCCAATATTCCAAAGTAGCACCATTGTAGCTGCAAACACACCGTGTGCTAGTATATACAGAATCAAAACGTAATACAATTTGATCCCAAAAACTTCATCGTACACAGGAAACCAAACTGTTAGCATTAAAAAGAAAATATACAGCAAAATGGAGCTATACGTCACCACCGAAAATTTCCGGGGATCCAGATTTCCCAAAAGCCCACCAAAATAGGGTAATAATATGATAGCTAATATATTATATGCATTTTTGTAAAATGCGACACTGGTATAATTTAGGTCGAGTCCTTCATAAAAGAAGATAGCAATTACGGTTACCGAAACCATAAATGAGAAGCCATAAAACATAAATCCAATTTCGAAGTGCCTGTAGGGTTGATTACGCTTTAAAATCTGAACCATATCAAGTGATGAAGCCTTCACCGATTCCCAAAAGCTCTGTTTGAATTGAATAATCTTTTCTTTAAAAGAAATCGTCGAAAGCAGCCACAAACCAATCATACTCAACAAGCCGGCCAATGGCAGGCTCCATTTGAAGATATAATAGTTTTGATCAAGCAAGGCACCATATACAAATGTGATTACCAACATGATAATTTTGTTCAGGGAAGTAGCGTAACTGTATAGTTTGCCAAAATGATGATGCTCGTAATTGTTTTTAAGCAGCAGGTTAATGGTAGGATTAATCACCAAAGCACCAAGGTAATAGATAAGGAAAATTGCAAGAAAGACATAATGATAAAATGAAGAATTGGTGTAAGCTGCCGCATGAGACGGAAAAAAAGCAAGTGTAAGCATTGGCAAGCGCGTAAAAACCGCTGTTTTGCGCAATAAGAGCATGCGATGTTCCATACGTTTTAGCCATTCGTGCATCACAAAAAGCAGGATGAAAACGGCCATGCTAAACTGAAAGAGCAAACTCATTTGATAATTACTTCCGTGCATGCTCTTGAGAAAAACGAATTCGTTAAGCGCCATTATACCCAGCACAATCCCTTCGATTGATGAATAAGCAGTATGTAAAATAAAAGTTCGTTTTTCGTTTGGCTTTAGCCGGGGAAAAGGCATCCTGATAAATTTTACGCGAAATTACGAAAACCAAACCAAGATATTGATCAACATATTTCGCATAGAAAATTAATCCCCTCAAAAAACAAATCCTCTTACAACTTGTTATCTTCTAAATAAATCAAACAAAATGAAAACAATTACATTTATCCTAATGATCCTTTTCTCAACTTCAAGCTTAGTTGCTCAGCAAAGTTTCCATGATTTTGTTGTTAAAGATATTGATGGCAACGAGTTTCCGTTATCAAGCTTAAAGGGCAAAAAAGTAATGGTAGTTAACACAGCTAGTAAATGTGGATTAACTCCTCAGTATGAAAAACTTGAAGCCCTCTATAAAACCTATGGCGATAAAGATTTTGTAATTATTGGGTTTCCTGCCAATAATTTCATGAATCAGGAGCCTGGCACCGAAGCCGAAATAAAAGACTTTTGCTCACTAAATTATGGTGTAACTTTTCCTATGATGTCGAAAATTTCTGTGAAAGGAGACGACATGCATCCGCTTTACCAATGGTTGACTAATAAAGAACAAAACGGCTTTGAGGATTCGAGTGTAAGTTGGAATTTTCAAAAATACTTAATTGACGAAAATGGTAATCTCGTAAAGGTTTTAAAACCTCGCACAGCACCTGATGATGAAAGTATAATTGCCTGGCTCTCCAATTAATCCGGTGATATAAACCGGATTCAATTGGTTTTTTCATGATGGAGAGGTTGCCTTTTGGCGACCTCTTTTTTATGGTTAATAAACAATCTCACCTGAAACAGCAAGGGAAATAACCTTTGAATTAAGTATCTGATCTTCTGGTGCAATCATAATATCTGTATCTAAAATCACAAAATCTGCTGCCTTGCCTGGCTCAATACTTCCCTTAATTGTTTCTTCAAAATTTCCTTTCGCCGCCCACAGCGTGATAGATCGTAGCGCGTTTTCACGACTAAGCGCATTTTCCATTTGAAAACCTTCCTGAGGCACACCCTCCAGATTTTTCCTGAAAATAGCTGCGTAAAACGTTTTTAGCGGATCAATATCTTCAATAGGAAAATCCGTTCCATTTACCAGCCATCCGTTTTGCTCGAGCAGCTGATTTTGAGCATACGCTCCTTTGATACGCTCATTTCCAATGCGATCCGGAACCCAAAGCATATCCGAAGTAGCATGTGTGCTTTGAATAGAAGGGATGATATTAAACTTCCCAAACAGCTTAAAATCATCAGGATGAACAATTTGAGCATGTTCGATACGCCACCTGCGATCATTTCCTTCAGGCAGATACCGACTATAAAGATTGAGTACATACCGATTTGCTGCATCCCCAATAGCATGCATATTTACCTGAAATCCATTTTTGTAAGCCTTCTCACACACCTTTTCATAAAAGGTATCTGTTTGTAATTTTATTCCTTTGTTAGTTGGATCGTCGTTATAGTTTTCCAAGAGCCAGGCACCACGTGACCCCAAAGCTCCATCTGCATAAATTTTAACGGCAGTAACAGAAAGTTTATCTCCAAATTGAGGCCCTTTAGGCATAAAATATCCCATCGTAATACTATCAGGATCAAGCATCGCATTGATCTTCATTTTAAGTCTTCCCTCCTGCTGCAAGCTTTCAATTAGTTTTATTTTCGCCAGCGGTAATCCTGCATCTACCACTCCTGTCAATCCTTTACTAAAGCACGAATCCTGTGCGGCAAGTAATGCGTCAACTTGTTGTTGTTCAGACAACAGGGGAATCAGTGCCTTAACAGGTTCTTCTGCCTTGTCGATGAGAATTCCGCTTGGAGAACCATCCGTGCGCAAAAGAACCTCACCCCCATCAATCTGGCTTGAGCTATCAATTCCAGCTGCCTCCAGAGCCGATTTGCTGGCCAAAACAGCATGACCGTCAATACGAATTAAAAGAATCTTTTTTCCGGGAAAATGTTGTTCCAATAGCTTATTATCAGGGAAATTTTTATCAGTCCAACGATTTTGGTCCCAGCCGCGTCCTAAGAGCCATTCAGAAGGATGAGCCGCTGCATGTTCCTTTAACCTTGAAATGATCTCATCAAAAGATGTGCTCCCGGCTAAATCAGCATAGCGGATCAGGTTTTCTCCATACCCAAAAAAATGACAATGACCGTCAATAAATCCAGGATAAATAACTTTTCCGCCGGCATCAAGCTTTTCAGTTGATTCATATACCGATAAAATTTCGTCCTCAGATCCTATTGCTACAAACTTTCCGTTAGCTACGGCAAAAGCCTCTGCAATAGAAAATTCTACATCCACAGTATATATTTTGGCATTAAATACGATTAAATCAACTTTATGTTTGGGTGGGTTACAAGCTGTCATTAGTGTTAATGTTATCAGTTTAATAAGTATTAATGATTTCACTACCAAAGAATTATTTCTTTTTTGATACATTAGTTTGTAATTTTTTGGTTCAACGTCTAAAGGGAATAAGCAACTCCAAAATATTTTTCAATACTTTTATTCTCAATTAATTGACTTGGCATACCAGCAATTAAAGGCAAATTTGGCGCCATTAACCACAATTTATCTACATGCCTAACAATCATTTCAAGGTCGTGAGAGCTCAAAAGTATTGTCTTTTGCGTTTCATTGCACAATTTTTTTAAAAGTTTTAAAAGACTCAGTTTGCTTGGATAATCTAAAAATGCTGCAGGCTCATCTAGTATTATCAATGGTGTTTGTTGTGCCAAGGCCTTTGCTATCAATACTTTCTGTTGCTCTCCATCACTTAAGCTTCTAAATAATCTTGTTGCAAATCGCGCTATCCCTGTCATCTCCATACTTTGATGAACAATTTGCTTATCTGTCTTGCTCATCTTCATCCACTGGTTGATATAGGGATATCTCCCAGTTGCAACCACATCAAAAACGCTAAGGTATGCATCAGAAATACGATCGGTGAAAACAACACTCAACAATTTGGACATTTGTCGCAAACTCAATGTATTCAGTTGCTTACCATCAATTATTATGGAACCTTCCAAGGCATTTTGAAAGCCCGCTATTGTCCTGAATAAAGTTGATTTCCCTGCCCCATTTGGTCCCGTTAAGGCAACCATTTCACCTTTATTTACAATAACTTCAATGGGAAAGCTTAAACTAACAGGTTCTTTTTGTTTTCCCTGAGGCGCATAGCCAATCTGCAACTTATTGAGCTTCAACATTTCCGTCATGGTGTCAAAGTATTTGAACGGTGTTGTCGTAAAATTACTGCAATCACAAATGGAGCTCCAATAAGTGATGTTACCGCATTAATAGGCAAGCTTCCTTCAATACCGGGCAGTCTGGCAATCAAGTTGCAGAAAAGCGCCAAAATAATTCCAGTAGCAATGGAAGCCGGAATTAAGATCAGATGATCACTGGTTTTGAAAAGGTTGCGCGCAATATGCGGAACAGCAAGTCCAATAAATGCGATGGGTCCGGCATAAGCTGTAATTATTGCTGTAAGAAAACCCGCTAGTAAAATAATCAATCGGGTGATATAAGATGTATTCAAACCCAGATTTTCAGCATATTGCTTGCCTAACAACAACATATTAAGTGGTTTAGCCAGAAATATACTCGCCATTAATCCGATTGAAATAACCAAAACAAAGTAAGGTAATTGATCCCTGCTTACACCCGAAAAGGTTCCCATTCCCCAAATCACAAAAGCTTGAATATCTTCTTTTCGGCTATAAAATCGTAAAAGACCTGTTAATGCACCGGCAAGATAAGCTATCATGATTCCAACAATAAGCAGGCTGACAATATGACTTACTTTTGAACTCACAGCCATTAGGAAAATTAAAACAACGATGGCTCCTGCCAATGCTGCCAAACTAGTACCTAAAGTCCCAATCCATCCCAAAGTCGATAAAGCTGTGCCTGCTAAAGTTCCGCTGACAAAAAGCAACAGCGCAACACCAAAGCTGGCACCGCTGCTAATGCCCAGAATTGAAGGGTCAGCTAAGGGATTCCTAAAAAGGGTTTGTAGTAAAAGTCCTGCAACAGCTAAGCCTGCTCCTGCAAAAATGGCAACAATAAGCTGTGGAATACGGTAATCCCAAATAATTAATGATTCTCCAATAGGGATATCATGCTGGAGAAACAATACCTCAAAAACTGTTTTAGGAGCAATCAACACCGATCCCCAAAGCACATTGGCCAGCATCAATAAGAGTATTACAATGCCAAGCGATGAAAAAATGATAAATAGCCGCCTAGTTGTCATCGGAATCGGGCTTTAATAGTTGATGATAAACCGGTTTATGATAAGGCAATAAATCAGGATGCAAAATGGCAATAAAATCAGCTAAAACCAAATGCGGCCTAAACTGGCTGGTTTCAAAATAGGCAGTTTTTGAGGTGTTACAAAAAATGATTTGATGTTGCTGAAAAGCTTTAAAAGCAGCATAAATATCATGTTCCTGTTTTAATTTCGCATAAGAATAGGGGGAATCGGTGGCATGGGCAATTCGCCAAAAGTCAGCTTCAGCAGCCTGGGAAATGATGGTTTCAATATCCAAAGACACACTTCCGGTAGCCTGATTATCAGACCAGATATAAGCTGCTCCGGCATCTTTAAAAATTGTAGCCATATAACTTTTACCTCCGGGAACATACCATTGATCATTAAAAGCCTTATCGGCCATGATTGTAGGCCTGACTACAGAATCATGAACCAAAGATTTTAATGCAAGATATTCTTTTTCAGCATCTTCAAACAACTTCTCTGTAAGCACTTCCTGCCCTGTAAGCCATCCCAGCACCCTTATCCATTCAGCCCTGCCCAATGGACTTGTTTCTAAATAATCAGGCCATGGCAAAAGTTTTAGGCCCGTGCGTTCAAGTTGATCAGAGCCACCTGTAGGGTCAGGCGAATAGAAAACAATATCGGGCTGTAAACTGACAATTTTTTCAAAATCCAACTGACCGTTTTTTAATACCTCCGAAACCTTTCCTGCTTTCAGAAGCGATTTCATCAAACGATCATTAACAAAAGAAGCCTCCGATATTCCGAGAATAATATCAGATTTACCAACTTCAAGTAAAGGAGCCCATTGAGTTGACGAAAGCGCAACAATTCGTTGCACCGGAATTTTGATTTTTTGAAAAGAAACAGCATCGTTAATTTGCTCATCATGCATGTTTTGCAAAAAATATCTTCTCGAATTTTCTGTCCATGGCGATTGTATCTCAAGCAATAGCCCAGATTCAAATTGCTGTGCTTTAACCATTTTTGCATGACGCATCAAATTATTAGAAATTTGGAGCTCCTCTTCGAATGACCTGTTCTCACAGCCTCCAAGAAAAGCCAAAACATAAGCAAAAATCAAGGTCCCGGTAAGAGATTTATTTTTCGATTTCATATTATAGAAAATCCTCTCTTTCCAATAAAAGGATGGCATGATGCTGAACGATGAAATACTTTTCTTGGTGAAAATGAACTGCTATGGCTCCTTTTTGTAAAAAAATAGCTAAATCCCCAACCTGAGCTTGTAGCGGCAGATAGCGTGTTTGTTCACCATACTGTGGCTTCCATGGCTCAGGATCAGCTTCCTGAGGAAATGGAATCGGATAACCTGGGCCGCACTTTACGATATAGCCAGATTGTATTGCCTCCTTTTCAGAATAACCAGGAGGCAAAAATAATCCGGTACGGGTTTTATCCGGTGATGTTTTTGGTTTTATCAACACGCGGTCGCCCACTACAATCAGCTTTTCCAGTAAATCAGTCTTCATGAGCAAAATACTTTTTTAGCATCATTTTTGATAGTTCAAAAGTACAAAAAGGAAAGCAACAGCCATCCATAACCAGAAAATATGGATACTTTTGTATTTTGAATCTGTAAAGAAAAAGTGCTGCCATGAGATTTATCTTATTCAGAACCAATAAACCCCGAAGATTTTCCTATCGTCCGCGTTATTATAATCCGGAAAAGGAAGCCTTTGAACGCCGTAAAGCTGAAATGGGGCTAGAAGCTGAGCTTACAGAGCAGGAAGCCAGAAGAATGAGGATGTCTGCAAGATGGCGTAATCAAAATCCCACCAACTTTGAAGACAAATACAAACGTACAAGCTTTATCATCTATGGCTCTGTAGTGCTTTTAGGTATTTATGTGATCTTTTTCACCGATTTTATTGACAACCTTATCCGAGCTTTCGGGTTGACTATTTAAACAGGTCGAATGCTTACAGACATCATTAAACTTCTACCCGATTCCGTTGCCAATCAAATCGCTGCTGGTGAAGTCATTCAACGACCAGCCTCTGCAGTAAAAGAACTCCTCGAGAATTCGCTCGATTCGGGGGCAACGCAAATTGATTTAATTGTTAAAGATGCCGGTAAAACGCTAATTCAGGTTATTGATAATGGCTGTGGTATGTCGGAAACAGATGCGCGCATGAGTTTTGAAAGACATGCCACCTCCAAAATTCAGAAGGCTGATGATTTGTTTGCCATTCGTACAATGGGTTTTCGCGGAGAAGCACTGGCTAGTATTGCTGCGATAGCTCAGGTTGAAGTAAAAACCAAACGCACTGATGATGAGCTGGGTACGCAAATAAATATTGAAGGTTCTGTAGTTAAAAACCAGGTACCAGTTGCCATGAAGAGCGGCACACAGATTGCTGTTAAGAACCTCTTTTTTAATGTGCCCGCACGCAGGAATTTTTTGAAATCCAACCCAGCCGAGATGCGGCATATCGTTGAGGAATTTCATCGGACAAGCCTTATGCATCCCGAAGTTGCATTTAGCTTGATTAGCAACGACAAACAAATTTTTCACCTCAATGCAGGCAACTTGAAACAACGCATTGTTGCCTTATTCGGAAATGCCTATAATGAAAGACTTTTACCTGTGTCTCAGCAAGCTGATACGGTTAATATTCAAGGGTTTATTGGAAAAGCTGTGTATGCAAAAAAAACACGTGGCGAACAGTATTTTTTTGTCAATAACCGCTTCATTCGTCATCCTTATTTGCACCATGCCATTGAAAATGCCTTTCAGGAACTGCTGCCAAAAGATAGTTTTCCGACTTATTTCCTCAACATACAAATTGATCCGGCTGAAATAGACATTAATATTCATCCCACAAAGACTGAGGTTAACTTCCAGGATACCAAATTGATATATGCCATTTTGCACGCAGCAGTCAAAAAAACCATCGGGCAGCATAATCTTGCACCGATGATCGACTTTGATGAACCTACCGATTATCCCATTGATTTTGGTGAAATCAGTCGTGCAAACCGCCCAATTAACCCACCTTCTATTGAAATCGATCGTAGTTTTAATCCATTTCATCAAACTGATTCAAAGGATTTTAAAATCAAATCGAGTCAGTCAGGACAATCCATAGGAAATTGGCGGGTATTATACAGCGACGAAGAACATCCTAAACCTGATGTAAGAGCGGAGGGTGAAGAGCAAATTACGCTCAATAAACAATCGGATTTAACTGAATTACCAGGCAATAATCGCTTGCTGCAACTGCGACAACGATTTATTGTTACTGCTATTCGTAGCGGTTTGATGATAATTGACCAGCATTTAGCGCATTGGCGTATTTTATATGAAAAATATCTCAAACAGCTCGAGCGCGGACAGCATGGCTCACAGCAGGAACTTTTTCCACAGCAAATCAGACTCAACAGCGAAGATGCTGCAATCTTAATGGAAATCATTCAGGATTTATTAATACTTGGATATCAAATCAATCCGGTTAACAGTAATACATTTATTATAAATGGAACTCCTGATGGATTGAAAGACACAGCTATACAAGAATTGATTGAACAGATGCTTGAACAATATAAGAAAAATACTGTTGACTTGCAATTACAGAAAAAATTAAATCTTGCACGTACTATGTCAGCTCAAACCGCTGTAAAATATGGACATGTTTTAAGTGAACGAGAAATGACAGCATTAATTGATCAATTATTTGCATGCCAGGTTCCGGAGGTAAGTCCGGATGGGCGAAAAATTATTGTTACTTTGCCGCTGGATCAACTGCAACAACTTTTCAAATAAGTACTATGGCTCAATTTCAACCTACAGGGTTCAAAGTTTTACCGACAGTAGTAAAAAACCTATTGATTATCAATGGTTTATTTTTTCTGGCTACAATTAGCTTTGGCGATGTTTTTAATATAGATCTTACTGAACTTTTAGGTCTTCATTTTATAACAGCATCCGATTTTCAACCTTATCAGTTTGTCACTTACATGTTTATGCATGGCGGGTTTGCTCATATTTTATTCAATATGTTTGCACTATGGATGTTTGGCAACACCCTCGAAAATGTATGGGGTCCGCAGCGTTTTTTGATCTATTACATGGTAACGGGAATCGGCGCGGGCATGGTGTATCTTATTTGGATCAGTTTCCAGATAATGCCTGTCGTCAATGAAATAGACCTTTTTCTGCAAACAAGAGATCTGGCAGTTTTAGGGCAGTTTACATCGGAACATACCTTTCGATTGAATGAATTTTCAGGTACTATCTGGCAGCAATTTCAAAGTTTTGAACAAAGTTTAAAAGTTTTATCGGCAAATCCCGAGAATGCTCAAGCCATGCAGACCACCTTAAGCTTTATGGCTGATTACAAGGAATTTTACCTCAATCAGCATGTGGTTGTAGGTGCTTCAGGTGCAGTGTTTGGTATTTTGCTTGCCTTTGGAATGATGTTTCCAAATTCAATTATCTATTTGTATTTTGCCATACCTATCAAAGCCAAATATTTCGTTATGATATATGGTGCTTTTGAACTCTTCGAGGGAGTAATGAACAGACCAGGAAGCAATATTGCGCATTTTGCTCATTTAGGCGGTATGCTTTTTGGTTATTTGTTAATTGTTTATTGGAAAAAGAAAGGCGTATTTCGATAAATTATGAATCCATATCAATCCAACTCCATCTTGCTATCGCTGAAGCAGTTTTTCAATCGCCCTGGAATTCTGCCTAGATTGATCATCATCAATGCTGCTGTTTTTTTGCTTGTATATATCGTAAACCTTTTATTTTGGTTGTTTCAGGCGAAAACCGACCCTGGTCAACTCCCTCCATTAATCCGTTTTCTTGCTATTCCGGCCGATTTAAATCATCTGCTTGTAAAGCCTTGGACTGTTTTTACCTACATGTTCTTGCATGAGGGATTCTTTCATCTTTTCTTTAATATGCTGGTTTTGTTTTTTGGTGGTCAGATCTTTTTACAATACCTTTCTTCACGTAAATTACTCAGCACCTATATTTTAGGTGGGCTAACAGGAGCTGTTTTTTATGTATTGGCCTACAATACTTTTCCCGTTTTTTACGATATTGCTCAAGTATCCATCGCATTGGGAGCATCTGCTTCAGTGCTAGCCATTTTGGTTGCTGCTGCCACTTATGTTCCACAATATACGGTAAATCTGATTTTTATTGGTCCTGTAAAACTCAAATACCTGGCAATTGTTTTCGTAATTCTTGACTTCTTTAGCATTCAGGGTAATAATCCGGGTGGCCACATTGCTCACCTGGGAGGAGCTTTATGGGGCTTTTTGTATGTGTATATTTACAAAAATGGAACTGATTTATACAGCTTTTTTGATCGGTTTTATTCGAATCGGATACAGGTAAAACCTGGCGGCAAAAAATCGGCTAAAACAATGACTGATGAAGAATACAACCGGTATCGTTTTGAAGAGCAGGAAGCTATAGATCAAATTTTGGACAAGATTGCCAAAAATGGCTATAAAAGTTTGACGAATAAGGAAAAAGAAATTCTTTTCAGATCAGGAAATAAATCAAACTGAATTTTAGTAGCATTTAAGTATCAGCACTTATTGGGCTAAAAAATGCTTCAGTAAAGTTCATACTGAAAAAGCGCTTATTTTTGTCTAAAAATAAGATTTTGAATTTTCGATTACAATCAGATTTCAAACCAACGGGCGATCAACCCGAAGCAATCAGGCAGCTGTCAGAAGGACTTAGGCGTGGTGATGCTTTTCAAACCCTTCTTGGAGTTACCGGTTCAGGTAAAACCTTTACTGTAGCAAACGTTCTGCAAAATGTTAGTCGTCCTGCTTTAGTTTTGAGTCATAACAAAACACTGGCAGCTCAGCTTTATGGTGAATTTAAACAGTTTTTTCCAGAGAACGCTGTAGAGTATTTTGTGTCCTATTACGATTATTATCAGCCTGAAGCCTTTATTCCATCTACAAATACCTATATCGAGAAAGACCTTTCCATCAACGATGAAATAGAAAAGCTCCGCTTGAGTACAACTTCTTCTCTTTTATCTGGAAGAAGAGATGTTATTGTAGTTTCTTCTGTATCATGTATTTACGGCATTGGCAATCCTGATGATTTCAACAATAATGTAATCCATTTAGAAAAAGGCCAATTGGTAAGTAGAAATTTGATTCTTCAGGCACTGGTAAACGCGCTTTACAGCAGAACAGATCTGGAACTTAGCCGAGGCAAATTCAGGGTTAAAGGAGATACACTTGATGTTTTTCCGGCCTACAGCGATACTGCTTTCAGAATAAACTTTTGGGGAGACGAAATTGATAACCTCGAAACCATTGAGGCAGCAAGTGGAAAACGAATCGAAAAACTTGATGAAATCACAATCTTTCCGGCTAATATTTTTGTAACGTCGCAGGATAAGATGAAAGATGCAGTTCTTGAGATTCAAGATGATATGTTCAAACAAGTTGCCTATTATAAAGAGATTGGCAAGTTTGAGGAAGCAAAAAGACTTGAAGATCGCGTTACATACGACATCGAGATGATGCGCGAGCTTGGATATTGCAGCGGAATCGAGAATTACTCACGTTATTTTGACGGCAGAAAATCAGGCTCCAGACCATTTTGTTTGCTGGATTATTTTCCTGATGATTTTATTACGATTATCGATGAAAGTCATGTTACAATTCCGCAGCTTAGAGCCATGTATGGCGGAGATCGTTCCCGCAAGCAAACCCTTGTAGAATATGGTTTTCGATTACCGTCTGCATTGGACAACCGTCCGTTGAAGTTTGATGAATTTGAAGCAATAACACAACAGGTGATCTATGTAAGCGCAACACCTGGTGATTACGAATTGCAGCAATCAGAAGGCGTTTTTGTAGAACAACTAATCCGACCAACAGGACTTTTGGATCCAATTATTGAAGTGCGTCCCAGCATAAACCAAATTGATGATTTATTGGATGAAATATCAGCTGTTGTCGAAAAAAAACAACGCGTTTTGGTAACAACACTTACAAAAAGAATGGCTGAAGAGCTTACAAAATACCTGAATAAGCTTAATGTTAGCAGCCGATACATCCATTCAGACATCGACACACTGGAACGCGTAGAAATTATGCATGGCTTAAGAAATGGCGATTTTGATGTATTGGTTGGAGTGAACTTGTTGCGCGAGGGTTTGGATTTACCTGAAGTTAGTTTGGTTGCTATCCTGGATGCAGATAAAGAAGGTTTCTTGCGATCTGAACGGTCACTTACACAAACAGCTGGGCGAGCAGCACGCAATGTAAATTCGAAAGTGATTATGTATGCTGACAAAATTACAGGTTCGATGCAGCGTACGATAGACGAAACCAATCGTAGAAGGGCTAAACAACTAGCTTACAATGAGAAGCACAATATAACACCACGGTCAATTATCAAATCGATGCAGCATATATTAGGGAAACAGTTAAGCCCTGATAAAGATAGTTCGCGATATCCCTTTGCAGCTGCTGAGCCCAATGCCGTTGCTGATCCCGTGGTGTCATATATGAGTGAAGCAGATCTTAAGAAAGCCATTCAAAATGCAAAAAAGGCTATGGAAGCTGCCGTAAAAGAACTTGATTTTATAGAAGCTGCCGGGTTACGAGATGAAATTAAACTATTTGAAGATCAATTAACTAAAAAGTCTTGAGCAAAATTCAAATTAAAATTTGATTCAAATATCTGATTTTCATAACTTTGAGGTATTTCTTATGAGATTCATTTCAAGTTATCAACTTCAATATGTAAATAACTTAACTTTGTTTTGCAGAATCTCACAGTAAATTCACTATTTTTGCCCATTACAGCTTGTTTTAACAAAGTCAACCCAAACAGAGAAACCAACTATTGATATAACTTAACTACATGAAAAAGAAAATTTTAGTTATGGATGATGAGCTTAGCATCAGGATGCTCCTCGAAAATTTCCTGAGTAAAAGCTATGACGTTATCACTAAAAATGATGGTATGGAGGGCATTAAGTGGATGGAAGATGGCAATATGCCAGATCTAATCGTTGCCGATATCCAAATGCCAAACCTGGATGGTTACGAGTTTATTAAGAATATTCGTTCGAGTGGCTTCTTTAAGGATGTGCCTTTGATCATGCTGTCGGGAATAGAAAGTTCTCAGGAAAAAGTGAAATGCCTGAAACTTGGTGCTAATGACTATATGGTTAAGCCTTTCAACCCAGAAGAGTTGTCAATCCGAATAGAGTTGCTACTTGCACGTAAATAAATAAATGTCAATTTGTCATGGACGAAACAAGTCTTCCGTTAGTTAAGGTGTTGTATATCGGTGGCTATCCTGATTTCATTCAGGAAATAAAGTCAAAGCCTGAATGGTTTGAGCTTAATGTGGTTGAAAATGGATTGAAAGCTATGAGTCTGCTCAAAGACGATACAGCTTTCCAAGCAATTATTTGCGAGGCTTATCTGCCGGGAATGAATGGGATTGATATTGCAAGTATGCGCAAGGTAAAACAAATTCATTCCTACACACCCTTTATACTAGTTTCTCCAGATAAAGATGAAAAGCAAAAAGAAAAAGCATTTAAAGCCCACATAAACGATTTTTACGAAGGCAAACTTGAGGCGGAAAAATTATTTTTACGGGTTAACTATCTCATAAAATACCTTGATTATTTCAGTACTCCATCCGAAGAAACCAAAACGGCCAGAGAATACAAAATACCTCTGGATAAAAGATTATTTGACATTGTGGTTTCTTTCACTGCGCTTCTCTTGCTTTCACCTTTGCTTATTATTGTAATGATTGCCATTAGATTAGAATCAAAAGGTAAAGTTTTTTATACGAGTAAAAGAGTTGGAACCGGTTATAGGATTTTTGATTTTTACAAACTGCGATCCATGCGTATTGGAGCGGATGCAGCGCTAAAAGATTTAAAGCACCTGAATCAGTACGAGGCTGAAAAACCTACTGAAGAAGTTCATGACGAATGCCCTCGCTGTGCTGCCTTGCCAGAAGGTCAGTATTGTTCCGAGGTACTTTATTCAGAAGGCAAAAAAATATGTGAATTTTGGTATTTTGAGAGAAAAAAGCGGAAAGCTGATAGTACTTTCATCAAAATTAAAGATGATCCAAGGGTGACACGAGTAGGAAAATTTATCAGAAATACCAGTATTGATGAATTACCGCAGTTGGTAAATGTTTTGAAAGGTGATATGTCAATTGTTGGCAACAGGCCCTTACCTTTGTACGAAGCCGAGATGCTAACCTCAGACGACTGGAGTGAAAGATTTATGGGGCCGGCAGGGATAACAGGACTTTGGCAGGTTGAAAAAAGAGGCAAAGGTGGAGCGATGTCAGAAGAAGAAAGAAAAGCATTGGATAATCAATATGCTCGAAATTATTCATTTTGGGGTGATATTAAACTGATTTTAAAGACTATACCTGCTTTATTTCAAAAAGAAAATGTTTAATTAAGCTCACAATAAATTGTTCAAAACTCCTTGATAACTCTATGAATAACCAAATCAAGACCTCAACTTTTCTTTTATATATTGCAGGCTTAATTTTCAACTGTTACCATAAATAAGAGTTTGTACAACAACCGCAAATTATGCGAACACTTTTTAAAAGTTTTGTGTTAGTAATTGTTTTAATGCTATCCACACCTTTAGCAAAAGCACAAATACGTGTTGACGATGAATCAAAGCTTTTTAATCCACTTACTGATGACATCACTAAAAGATTGCCAACATTACGTGTAATGTTAGATTCAGCAGTGGCTAACGCTCCCTCTGTAAGGTATGAAGAATTGAAAGCTGATTTTTATTATTACGAACAAAAAACACAGGAACGCTATTGGCTGGAGCATTTTAGCTTTAATTTGGACTGGAACTGGGGAAAATGGAATTTTCGCGATCGTGATGAACTTACCCGTATCGATCGGTTTTATCTCAGCGAATCTTTTCGCGATAACTTTGCTGTTGGATTTTATATTCGTTTTCCTTTTGCCACCCTCGTCGACAGAAAAAATCGAATCAATAAACAAAAGAAATGGATCGAACTTTCGCTGGTTCAGCGCGACATCAATAAAAAATATGTTGAGGGCGAAGTAATAGAAGCCTATAATATGATGATTCAGTGGCAGAATTACATTCGTATTTATAACGACTACCAGAAGTTTACAATGATTCAAATGCAAATGGCTCAAAACCAGTTTTTGAATGGGGAAATATCAACAGCTGAATATACCAGGCTCAAAGAGATTCAAACACGCGGTGCGGTTGAATATCAACAAGCTATTGCCGAATTCAGTAAAAATTATCAGCTTCTTGAAATACTAACAGGAATTAACTTTAACCTGATTAATGTACTAAGATAACTAAACAATGGATATAGCCCAGTTTATACGCGTATTTAGAAAAAATATCCTGCTGCTCATAGCAATTCCCTTGCTTTTGGCTGTGGTGGTTTACTATTTCACACGCAACCAAAGTAAAGTTTACGAATCTGAAGCTATTATCTACACTGGTATTACAACAGGCTACTCCATTGAATCAACTGCTCAAAGACCAACCGACTTTTTCAGCACATCTGCACAATTCGACAACCTTATTAACCTTATTAACTCCCGTCAAACTATCGTAGAATCAGCCATTATGCTGCTGGCTCAAAACCTTTCGCTTGAATCCTATAACGCACAATACATCTCACACGAAAATTTTGAAAAACTCCATCAGATGGTTCCCAAAACTGTGAAAGATATGGTGGTGAAGAATGGGAAAGCCGGCATCGAACGTGAAAAAGAAGAGCAAATAAAGAATCTGGAAAAGGAAATCAGAACCCTGGAAAAAGAAATAAGCAAAAAGAAAAACAGGGCATTGGTTGAACTCACAAACGGAAACGGGAATGTGTCTGTTGATGAACCGCAAACCGGAATTAATAAAAGTAATGAACTTTATTCCGATAGCCCTGATGCTGATGTTGCTAAAAAAACACATGTAGTTCAAGCGGGCGAAACCCTCCTATCTATTTCAAGAAAATATGGCATTAGCCTTACAAAACTTAGAGAATTAAACCAATTTGATGGACAATTGCGTGTTGGTCAACGAATTGTGATTTCATCTAACGATAATTCTTCCAGAAACTCGCTGGGTTACTCCGAAAAAGTTGTTAACCTTTACGAAGAAGATGAGCTTTTAGATGAAGTAGTGAATATGCCAGCTGTTGACCCCAACCAACAAGCAGGTTCAGCTTCAACTTTCGACTTTGGTTTATTAGCTGATTCTGAAACATTTACAATAGAAAAAGATCCTATAATCCCGCGAGGAGTGCGAGAAGACGACTTTTACAAAACCATTCAGAATTTTACCAATTATTATAACTCGAGCGATTCCAATTTTATTTATGGTTTGCTGCACTACGGGCAAAGCCCGCACTACAGCATTAGCTCTATTAAAACCCTTCAAATATACAGGATTAACAATAGTGACCTCGTTCGTTTAATTTATACTTCTGACGACCCAGGTATTTGTCAGCAGACTTTAAAAATCATTGCGCATGTTTTTGTGAAAAATTATAAACTGCTCAAAGAAAATCAAACCGATCTTGTAGTTGGTTACTTTAAAAGGCAGGTTGATTCGGCTGACTTGCAGCTTCAAGCAGCTGAAGACAGGCTCTTAAAATTTAATAAGAAGAACAATATCATCAATTACGCCGAGCAGACAAAATATATCGCTGCTCAAAAAGAAGATCTTGATCTTTACTATCAAAACGAACAAGTGAGAATGGCTCAGGCTGCTGCATCACTGCGCGAGCTGGAAACCAAACTAACCCGTAGAGACAGCATCTACCTCAAAAGTGATATGATCAATCAGAAAAGGAAGCAATTTGCTGATATTTCGGAAAAAATCCTGATAAACGAATTAGCCGAAGACTATGATCAACGAATTGGTAATGAGATATCAAGATTACGGAATGAGTCGGATCGTCTAAGAGACGAAATAAAGCTATACGTGGATCAGCTTTATTTGTATAGCCATTCTACACAAGGCGTTCCGATTGCTGCATTATTGGATGAATGGCTCAAAAATGCCTTGATTTATGAGGAAGCAAAAGCTAGTCTCGTTGTACTTTCTCGCAGAAAAATGGATTTTGTAAGAACCTACCAACGATTTGCCCCACTTGGAGCTATGCTAAAAAGAATAGAAAGAGAGATTACGGTTGCCGAACAATCTTATCTCGAACTGCTCCGCAGCCTCAACCTGGCAAAAATGCGTCAGCAAAATCTTCAGATGGCAACAAATATACGTATCGTTGACCCACCTTATTTCCCGTTGAATGCGCAAGCTTCAAAAGCAAGGTTTCTGGTACCAGCTGCTGCTTTGATTGGTTTTTTACTTGTCGCCTTTATCATTTTAGTGCTGGAATATTTTGATCAATCACTCAGAAATCCTGAACGTGTTGCCAAGACGGTTAATCTTAAAATGGCTGGAGCTTATCCCTATCTGAGCTCAAATATCGAAATGAAAAATCGCGCAGTAATAAGTAATCGCCTGATTGAGATGATCTTGCAAAATCTAAAACTTCAATTAACACATAATGCTGTTTTTCCGGCTCAAAAACCCTATTTTATTCTTTTCTTCAGCACACAGGATCAAACTGGTAAAACGTTTATTGCACATAAATTGGCCAATAAACTCAGAACATATGGCGAAAAAGTTATGGTTCTGAATTACAACAGCAGCAATGAAATTGAATCGGATCAAGACGATTTCAACCTGACATATCCATACCAAATTGCCGAAAATTTTGCAAAAGCCACTTCGCTTAAAGATTTAATCAGCGACCATATACTCAGAAAGGATAACTACCTTTACGACTATATTTTCCTTGAAATACCATCCATTATCTACCATGATTATCCACTCGAACTCATGCAGGAAGTAGATGCGTCACTGATGCTTTTAAAAGCAAGTAGCAAATGGAACAAAGCCGATGAAGGAGCGCTCAGCCTGCTAAAGAATGTGTTGCGCGAAGATCCTATGATCATTATGAATGAAGCAGAAGATTATGCTATTGAAGAGATAATTTCTGGCATAAAAGTAAAAAAGACGTCTCCTGTTTGGGCTAAGGTCCGTCACACACTAACATATCCTGCCAGAATTAAAATTCAGGTAAAAGAAAACTAACCTGAACTATGAACAGATTCAGGCAAATACTTACCAGCAATAACTTTTTATCGCTGGCCAATAATGGCCTCGTAGCCATATTTGCCTTTCTAAGTTTTATCATGTTGGTCAGGATGGTGTCTCAGGAAACATTTGGTGAATGGGTGCTGTTTATCACTGCTTCTAATTTTTTGGATATGCTGCGTTTTGGAATTACAAGAACAGCGCTCATACGTTTTTTATCCGGGGCACATGACGATGAAGCTAAATCACTTATGGGTGCCAACAACACCATTAACCTGGTTTCAACGATCATCCTTGCCTTGATTCTGCTAGTTGTTTACTTTTTTGCTAAAGATTCAATCCAGGATTCGGGTTTTGATATGTTTTTCAAATGGTATCCCCTGCTGGCTTTGCTTACTTTGCCATTTAATAATGCCCAATCCGTTTTACAAGCACGGCTAAGATTTGATAAAATGCTATGGCTTAGACTTTTAAACGTAGGTGGATTTATGATCTTCTTGGCAGCCAATCTGTTTCTAAACTATGATATTGCGATTATCCTTTGGGCATATTTGCTTTCGAATCTGCTTAGTTCATTACTGGCAAGCGCTTATAACTGGGATGGAATACGGTATATTTTTAAAACAAAAAGTGAAGCAGTAAAAACAATTTTAAATTTCGGAAAATATACCACCGGAACTTTGATTGGAAGTAACTTACTTAAAAGTTCTGATACCTTTATTATTGGGTTGAGTGCTTTTTTAGGTCCTCTGGGGGTTGCTTTATACAGCATCCCTCTGAAACTCACAGAAATAATCGAAATTCCACTAAGAAGCTTTGCAGCAACTGCTTTTCCGGGTATGTCAAAAGCCAGCTTAGATAATAATCCTGATGAAGTAAAAAAAATATTTTATACAAATGCTGGAGGCATGACCTTTTTAATGATCCCAATAATGATATTCAGTTTCATTTTTGCCGAAGAAATTGTTTTCATCCTGGGAGGAAATGACTATATCATCACTGCAAATATTTTTCGGGTATTTTGTGTTTATGGTTTGTTATTACCAATCGATCGTTTTATTGGAGTTGCGTTGGATAGTGTAAATCGCCCAAAAAACAATTTTTACAAAGTTTTATATATGGCAGGCGCAAATATTATTGGTGATTTGCTTGTCGTTTTTGGACTACCTGCTTTTATTTTAGGATTCTCATTCTTCGTGCTGCTATTTTCTGGAATATCCCCTGATAATGCTTATGATTTGGCTCACGGTTACACGATGATAAAAACCCTGGAAGGAGTTGCTTTTGTTACAATTTTATTTACCCTTATAGGAATTTCCATTGGTTATTATTATCTTGCTAAAACCTTAAATATCAAATTCATAAACATATTCAGAGTTGGATATTCAGAAGGATCCAGAATAATTAAGACATATTTACCTAACAGAAAAAGTTAATTTTATTACTTTTATACAATGATGTTTTCTTTTTTAAAGGATAAAATTGGTTCGGACAAACTGCAACACCCATTGGTGTTAGCAGCTTTGTTTATTGTTACAATTATTCTGGGTATTATTATCGCCAGAGGAGGCATTATGATTGCAGCGGCAATGGTTGTTCTTTTTCCGGTTATAATTTATTTTAACCGTTTTTTTAGCAATCCCCGAGTTGGAATCTATACCATAGTAATTCTTGGTTTTATTGCTATTGGTTTAACCCGATACGTGCAAAATATCCCGTTTGGTTTGTCAGTTGATGGATTTCTTGTACTGACATATGTTGCTGTGTTTTTTAGGTATTTTAATGACGGCATTAAATGGCAAAATGCAAACCGTGATCTAACCTATTTATCAATTATATGGTTTGCTTATTCTATCTTACAACTTGTTAATCCTGAGGCACTTAGTCGAACAGCCTGGTTTTACGCCATGCGTGGTATTTCGCTTTATATGTTATTGTTGATACCATTAAGCTTTATGATTTTCAACAGGTTAAGATTTTTATATGCATTCTTATATTTATGGGGTATTTTTTCTATTCTTGCAACGCTTAAAGGCCTGCAGCAGCTTTACATCGGCCCTGATAGTGCAGAGCAATACTGGTTAGATACTGTTGGAGCTGTTACCCATATCTTATTTGGTGAATTGCGTGTATTTTCCTTCTTCAGTGATGCAGGACAGTTTGGAGCTGCTCAGGGAGCTGCTGGTGCTGTTGGTCTTTTAGTTGCACTGAATATCAAAGGCCTGCATAATAAAGTTTTTTTCATCATTATGGGTGTGATGGGACTCTGGGGTATGATGATTTCCGGTACACGTGGAGCAATGATTGTGCCGATGGTAGCAGGATTAACCTATATTGTACACCGAAAAAACTTTAGGGTTATCGTAATTGGTGGTCTGTTACTTGCATTGGTTTATGCCTTTTTTGCTTATACATACATAGGTCAGAGTAACTCGCAAATAAGGCGAATGCGAACTGCATTCAGACCCGAAGAAGATGAGTCCTACCTTGTTCGTTTGGAGAACAGAAGAATCCTATCAGGATATTTAGTATCAAAACCATTTGGGGGTGGGATCGGAAGTGCCGGTGATTGGGGAAAACGCTTTTCACCACAGGGTTTTCTCGCTCAGATTGCAACAGATAGCTGGTATGTTCAAATATGGGCTGAGCAAGGTATTATTGGTTTGATTCTGCATCTTTCTATCCTATCGTATATCCTGATAAAAGGTTCGTATCTGATAATGTTTAAACTAAAGGAGCGAGAGTTACGTGGCATAATGAGTGCCCTCATGGCTGGATTTACAGGAATCATGGGGGCTAGCTACGGAAATGGTGTTTTAGGACAGATGCCAACAGGGATATTGATGTACATTAGTTGGGCCATGATTTTTATGAGCAGGCAACTTGAAAGAGAATATACGTATCTGGTTAGCAAAGGAAAATCACCATGGGCTTTGGATAATAATACCTGAAATATTTTGAGTGTAAAAGGTTTTTGTGCTATATTCGGTCTTTAATTCGAGCTACCAACATGAAACAAAATAACTCAGAAGCTGAAAAATGGCCATTAGTCTCTGTAATAACGGTTAATTACAACCAAAGTGGTGTTACACTCGAGTTTCTAAACTCCTTAAGATTATGCACTTACCCAAATATGGAAATTTGGGTAGTGGACAACGCTTCACCAAGTGACAATCCCGATCGTATTAAGGAAGCCTATCCTGAAATAAATCTGATTAAAACAGAAAAAAACCTTGGGTTTGCAGGAGGAAATAATGTGGCAGTAAAAAAGGCTCAAGGTGATTATCTGCTTTTTATCAATAACGATACGGAAGTGGAGCCAAATTTTTTACAACCCATGGTTCAGTTGTTAGAGGATCATCCCGAAATTGGTATGGTTAGTCCAAAAATTCACTATTTCCATACAGAAAACACCTTCCAATATGCTGGTTTTACACCTATTAACCCCATTACAATACGCAATTATGCGATTGGATTTGGCGAATTAGATCTAGGTCAATATGATCATACCATCCCAACAGGTTCTATTTTTGGAGCTGCCATGTTAGTTCCAAGCAAAGTGATTGAGAAAACAGGCATGATGGCAGAGGTTTTCTTTCTTTATTATGAAGAACACGATTGGGCAGCTCGTATCGAACGCGCTGGCTATCAGTTATATTTCGATGGAAGATCAGTCGTAAAACATAAAGAATCTATTTCTACGGTCAAAGATAGCCCCTTTCAGATTTTTTACCTCAACCGCGGACGAATCCTTTACGCCAGAAGAAATAATCGTGGCCTGACAAAATTCATTAGTCTGCTTTTTTTAAACCTGATCAGCATGCCTAAAATCATGTTAGTTTATCTTACGAAAGGAAGGTCTGATTTGGCAAAAGCAGTTTTTAAAGCGGTGTGGTGGAATTTGACTCATAAAGCAGAAATAAACTAAAGCGATGAATATCCTCAGGATTATCTTAATTGTATTAGAGTTGGCTGTTTACGGCTATTTGGTTTTTGCGGTATTTTATATTTCCATTTTTGGTTTTGCATCCCTTTTTAAACAAAAGCTTACTGCAAAAAAAATAGAAAAAATGCGAAAGTTTGCCATCATGATACCAGGTTACAAGGAAGATCTGGTAATTGTTGATGTAGCAAAAGACGCCTTGGAACAGGATTATCCAAAAGAACTGTTCGAGGTAATTGTGATCGCAGATTCATTTAAGCCCGAAACACTGGAAGCCTTGAAAAAATTACCTATCCGGGTTGAAGTGGTTGTTTTTGAGGTAAGTAAAAAATCAAAAGCACTTAATAAATGCATGTCAGCCATCGGAGATAATTATGATGTGGCCATGATTTTGGACGCTGACAATATTATGGAACATGATGTTTTACATAAAATAAATGATGCTTTCAACCAGGGATTTCTTGCCGTTCAAGGTCATCGGATGGCTAAAAATACCAATACAAATTTTGCTATCCTCGATGCGATAAGTGAAGAAATCAACAATACTATCTTCAGAAAAGGACATCGTGTTCTTGGGTTGTCTTCTGCATTAATTGGATCAGGAATGGCAATTGATTACAAAATCTACAAGAACTTTATGTCGGAAATTGACTCAGTGGGAGAAGATAAAGAACTGGAAATGCGTTTACTACGAAATGGCTATCAAATTGAATACGTTGAAGATGCACATATTTATGATGAAAAAACTTCACAGTCAAAGGTTTTTGTAAATCAACGAAGACGATGGATTGCCGCACAATTAATTCATTTTAGAGACTATTTTTTTCCGGGTTTTATTCATTTATTAAAAACAGGCAACATCGATTTCTTCGATAAAGTTTTACAAATGATTCAGCCACCGCGTATCTTGCTTAGCGGTATATTGTTTTTACTTACATTAAGTTCAGGCTTGGTTTATTTTCTAAAATTAGATTTTATTAGTCAGTGGTTTACTTTGAGTTTTTATTTTTGGTTGCCCCTTTTGCTACTTACCGGGATAGTTTTATTGATTTCTGTGCCACGTAAATTTTTTAATACCAGAACTTATCAAGCTTTACTTTCGCTACCAACTGGTTTTATTCTCATGTTTTTGAGTCTCATAAAAATCAGAGGTGCCGGAAGCCGCTTTATTCATACAACCCATTCTCATACCGAAAAAGTAAATAAAAAAGCTAAATAACTACTTGCCATGTCAGCACAGTATCCTTTGGTTTCTATCATTACGGTCAATTATAATCAGGCCGAAGTTACCTGTGCACTCATTGAATCACTTAATCGCATCACCTATCCAAATTTTGAAGTTATTGTAATCGATAATGCTTCACCTGATGACGATCCCTCAATCATAAAACAGCGTTACCCAAATGTAATTTTCATCGAAAACCCTATCAATTATGGTTTTGCGGCCGGAAACAACTTTGGCTTGATGCGCGCCCGCGGCAAGTATTTGTTGCTTTTGAACAATGACATCGAAGTGCCATCAAATTTCATGGAACCGCTGATAAATAAACTTGAAAAAAATCCACAGATTGGAGCTGTTAGTCCAAAAATCAAGTTTTACTATCAACCTGATACCCTTCAATATGCCGGATACACACCTATCAATTACGTTACCATGCGTAATACCGCAATTGGCTATTGGCAAAAAGACATTGGTCAGTATAATGAAGATCGTGAAACTGCCTATGCCCATGGAGCCGCGATGATGGTTCCCATGGAAGTGGTAAAAAAGGTTGGCCTGATGTCGTACATTTTTTTCCTTTACTACGAAGAAGCCGATTGGTGCGCCAGAATCAAAGCCGCAGGATATCAAATCTGGTTTGTACACAATAGCCAGGTGCTTCATAAAGAATCTGTTAGTACAGGCCGTTTGAGTGCTTTAAAAATTTATTATCAAAACCGTAATCGCATTGTTTTTATGCGTCGTAATGTTCACGGAAAAGACTTCTACCTGGGAATGCTTTATCAATTACTAATTGCTATTCCAAAAAATGCATTCAAATTTTTAATGAAAGGAAAAATAAAACTTTTTTACGCTTATTATCAAGCGATTGGATGGAATTTATCACATCTATTTGACCCGGAAATTCACGAAAATCCACAACTATGAGCCTACTCTACGACATTGGATTTGTAATACAATGGGTTTTGCTGCTTTATCTAGGAGGTTCAGCCCTTTACTTGTTTTTTTTCGCTTTTCTCTCGGTTTTCCCTCTTAACAAACTTCCCCCGGTAGATTTCAAAAAAAGAAGGTTTGTTGTATTGATTCCCAGTTATATGGAAGATGAAGTGATTTTTGAGGTAACCGAGCAAGCATTGCTCCAAAATTATCCCAAAGACTTATTTGATGTTGTTGTGATTGCCGATAAATTTAAATCGGAAACGATCCAAAAACTAAAACAATATCCTATCATACTGTTCAACGAAAATTTCAGTATGAGCACCAAAACCAGAGCTCTTAATCATGCACTTCGTTTGTTACCAGCCAATCACTATGATATTGCTGTGGTTTTAGATGCAGATAATTTGATGGAAAAAGATTTTCTGGCTAAACTCAACGACGCATTTTCCTACCCTTATCAAGCTATACAGGCTCATCGCATTGCAAAAAATCTTAACACAAATTTTGCCATTTTGGATGCTATTAGTGAAGAGATCAACAATAACATTTTTAGAAAAGGACATCGTAAAATTGGATTGTCCAGCGCACTTATTGGCTCAGCAATGGCATTTCGATACGACTTTTTCAAAGATCTGATGGCAGATGTAGAAGTTGTTGGGGGATTTGACAAAGAGCTGGAGCTTAGGTTATTATACGACAACCATATCATTCATTACTTGGATGATGCTTATGTTTTGGACGAAAAGGTTCAAAACGTAAAAGTTTTTTCACGACAACGCAGAAGATGGCTTTCAGCTCAGTTTCACTATTTCGGCAAGCACTTTTTGCCCGCAATAAAAGCGCTTATTTCAAAAGGCAATATCGACTACTTTAACAAAGCATTTCAATACGTTCAACTTCCACGAATACTCTTGTTAGGTTTGTTAATTTTGATCAGTTTCGTATCCTTGTTTATTAATCCACTTTTACTTACAATAATATGGTTATCAGCGGCTTTACTAATTATCGCTGCTTTACTTTTTGCCACACCCTTACGGTTTTACAATTTAAAAACCTTAAAGGCTTTGCTCGCTTTACCAGTAGGTTTTGCCTTTATGTTTCTGTCGCTACTAAGCATTCGGGGAGCCAATAAACAGTTTATTCATACAAAACATACCTATAATGCCTTTCAAATCAAAAAGAAAGATCGTTAATTTGTATTCAACTAAAACCGACATAATATGAAAATAGCAATTGAAGGTCAGCGCTTGTTTCGGGTAAAAAAACATGGGATGGATATGGTTGCCCTCGAGTTAATCAAAAACTTACAGCTTATAGATAAAAAGAATACCTATTACGTGTTTGTAAAACCAGATGAAGACAGCAGCTGCATACCCAAAACGGATAACTTCAATATTATTCCGCTCAAAGGTGGAGCTTATCCCATCTGGGAACAGAAAACACTGCCAAATGCGGTGAAGCATTATGGCTGCGAACTTTTACATTGTACAAGCAATACCGCTCCTTTAAAATCACCTGTGCCTCTGATAATTACGCTTCATGATATAATCTACCTCGAAAGTGTTAGCATTTTTAAAAAAGGCGGAACCTGGTATCAGAAACTTGGTAATATGTATAGGCGGTTTGTAGTGCCAAAAGTTGTAAAAAGCAGTGAAAAAATCATCACAGTATCAAATTTCGAGAAAAATAGAATTAAGGATTTCTTTGGATTTCCCGAATCTGATAACCGCCTGGTGGCTGTGTATAATGGTGTTAGTGAACACTTTAAGCCAGTAACAGATCAACAGGAGCTTGAGCGTGTTAAAGTTAAATATCAACTTCCTGATCAATTTTTATTTTTTCTTGGAAACACAGATCCTAAAAAGAACACTAAAGGGGTTTTAAAAGCATTTTCTGATTTTCTAAAAAATACAAGTGAGCCAATCAAACTCGTAATGCTTGATTATGACAAAGAAGCACTAAATACTTTACTCAATGAAATTGGAGACAAAAAACTCATCGACCATATACACCTTACAGGTTATGTTGTAAATACCGATTTGCCAGCTATTTACAGTCAGTGTCAATTGTTTTTATACCCTTCTTTGCGCGAAAGCTTTGGAATTCCAATGTTGGAGGCCATGCGCTGTGGTGTACCGGTGATTACTTCCAATACATCCAGCATGCCTGAAGTTGCAGGTGATGCAGCTTATTTTGTTGATCCTTGTAAACCTGAGGAGATAACACAAGGAATAGAAAAATTATTATACGATAAAAGTTTACTTAATAACTTCATTCAGAAAGGATTTGATAGATCAGCCAGTTTTTCATGGAATTCAATGGCTAAAGAGGTTTTGAGTCTTTACGAACAGATTCTTAAAACGAATTAACCAAAAACCAGTATTATGATTAAAAACCGTGATTTTATCATTGTCGGATTACAAGCCCTCGACAGCCGAATTGGTAGCAATTGTATCAATCTTGCTCATGAAATCGCCCGTCATAACAGGGTTTTATATGTTAATTATCCCCTTGATCGGTTGACAAAGATCAGGGAAAAGAACGATCTACTGATTCAAAAACGTAAAAGGATCAACAAAGGTGAAGAACCAGATTTGGTTCAAATCAACGAAAATATGTGGAATTTGTTCCCAAAAACTACATTGGAATCAATCAGTCAACTACCTTTCGATGGTCTTTTTGATTTTTTCAATAGAATCAATAACAAACGTTTTGCTCGCGAAATCAAAAAGGCGATTAATAAACTCGGCTTCTCCAATTATTTTATTTTCAACGACAGCGATATGTTTCGCAGCTTTTATTTAAAAGAACTGCTTCAACCTGAACTGTATATCTATTACACCCGTGATAATTTAATCGCAGTTGATTTTTGGAAAAAGCAAGGAATCCGAATTGAAGCAGCCTTGATGCAAAAATCAGATTTGGTTGTTGCTAATTCAACTTATCTGGCAGAGCATGCTGCACAATTTAATCCACATGCTTACTATGTTGGACAGGGTTGCGATGTAAGCTTATTCGACGAAAAACTGGTTAAGGAAATGCCAGCAGATCTTAAACCAATTCCTAAGCCCATAATTGGCTATATTGGAGCTTTGTTTTCATTACGTTTGGATATTGAAGTGCTGGAATATCTTGCTACCCAGCGAAAAGATTGGTCAATAGTACTTGTTGGCCCCGAAGATGAAGCATTTAAATCCAGTAAACTACATCAAATGGACAATGTACATTTTCTGGGTTCAAAACCGATGGAGCAGCTCCCCTCCTACCTTAATTTCTTTGATGTAGCACTTAACCCTCAGAAGCTGAATGAAGTAACCATTGGTAACTATCCTCGCAAAATAGACGAATACCTGGCGATGGGCAAACCGACTGTAGCTACAAAAACAAAAGCAATGGAAGTATTTGAGGATCATACCTATCTGGCTGTTAACAAGGAAGATTATCTTCAACTCGTCGAAAAAGCACGCAAAGAAAATTCTCCTGAAAAAGCTTCAGAAAGAAGTCAATTTGCGCGTAGTCATACCTGGGAAAACAATGTTGCTGCAATTTACGAACGTATGCTGCAGTTAATGCAAAGTCCTCACTAATAAATAATTAAAAACCAAAAGCAAAATGGCTATCGTTGAAAAAATCAAATCCAATCCCAGATTAAAAAAGCTGGTGCTATGGATGCTCATGCCTAAAAATCAAGCGCGGCCAAGATTGTGGGTAAAGTTGTTTCTTAATCCGCTAAAGCACCACAAGGGCAAAGGTTCTTTAGTGAGGAGAAGAACAAGAATGGACGTGCTTCCTTTCAACTTTTTTTCAATGGGAGTGAATTCGACCATTGAAGATTTTGCAACAGTGAATAATGGCGTAGGCCCGGTAATTATTGGAGACCGCACTCGAATCGGACTTGGATGCGTCCTGATAGGTCCTGTAACGGTTGGCAACGATGTGATGTTTGCCCAAAATATTGTGGTTTCAGGGCTTAACCATGGTTATCAAGACATTAACACTCCTCCAAGTTTGCAGCCTGTCGAAACCAAACCAATCAACATTGGTGATGACGTGTGGATTGGCGCCAATGCTGTAATTACGGCCGGTGTTACCATCGGGAAACATGCCGTAGTTGCTGCCGGAAGTGTCGTTACCAAAGATGTTCCGGATTTCTCCATAGCAGCAGGAAATCCAGCTCGCATTCTTAAAAAGTATAATCCTGAAACAAAACAATGGGAAAGGCTTAAACCATAAATAATTCAACCATAAATTTAAATACACAAAATGCATAAACTCATTACCTTTCTTCGATACCTCAAAGATTATCTCCAATATGGGCAAATACTGCTTGTATTTGCCTCCATCATATATTTGTTAACAGGAAAAGCCTACCCCAGAACACGCATTTTCAGAGGTAAACTGGGGATTTTTCTTCACCGTAAAGGTTCACTCGATTTTCAATTCGGGAACTATGCATACGAATGGGGTGTTAAACAGTTTTTCTTAAAACACTACGCTCATTATCAAACATTTATAGATGTTGGAGCAAATATGGGAACTTATACGATAATGTTTGCCAAAAGGGGTTTAAATACAATTTCTTTCGAGCCTTCCAAGGGAAATTATAAAGCCTTGCAAATCAATATTATGTTAAATAACTTAGAAAAAAAAGTTACTAGTTTCAATATTGGGTTAGATAACACTGATCGTAAGGCAAGTTTTGTATATGATCCTGTAAATACTGGCGCCTCGCACCTAAGTGCCGCTCATTTCTATGATCCGGTGACCGACAAAAGGGGTGAAATAACAGAAGTTCAGCTGGTTATGCTGGATCATTATCAGCATAAACTTCCCATCAAACCAGAAGATGCCATTTTGATGAAAATTGATGTGGAAGGAATGGAAGAAGATGTAATCAGAGGAGCAACAGCGTTTATTCAAAATCGCAAAGCGCTGCTGATTGTTATGGAAAGTGTTCATTCTGGAGAAGAAAAACTCAGATCTGTGCTTTCAGAAATAGCTGAATTCGAATTTCTTGAAGTAGATTCCCTCAATTTTGCTGCAAAGAAAATTAAAAACCATCAATTGTAAATCATCATGATAACACTAAAAGTAATTTTCTGGATTTTGCTTTTTCTGGTTTTTTATACGTATCTCGGATATGGCCTTCTCCTTTTTTTTATGGTGAGACTAAAAAGGATTTTTAAGGGTAAAAAATTAGTGAACAAAGACTATGAGCCAGAAGTTACACTATTTGTTGCAGCATATAATGAGAAGGATTATGTGGATACAAAAGTTAGCAATGGTTTTGAACTTGATTACCCGCAAAATAAAGTAAAACAGGTCTGGGTAACAGACGGATCAGATGACAGCACTCCTGATCTATTGAAAAAATATGCGGATAAAGGTGTTGAAGTCTATCATGAAAACGCCAGAGGAGGTAAAATTGGTGCGATGAATCGCGGAATGCAATTCGTAAAATCGCCGATTGTTATCTTCTCAGATGGAAACACAATTCTGGGAAAAGAATCGGTAAGAAGAATTGTAAACCTTTTTGGTGATCCAAAAGTTGGCTGTGTTTCGGGCGAAAAAAGAATTTTCAGCAAGGAAAAAGATACTGCAGCCGGAACAGAAGGCATTTATTGGAAATACGAATCTACCCTAAAAAAATGGGATGCAGAACTGTATTCTGTTGTCGGAGCAGCTGGCGAGCTATTTGCCATCAGAACAGATTTATTTCAGGAGGTGGAGAAAGATACGCTTCTCGATGATTTTATCATTTCACTGCGCGTAGCGATGAAAGGTTATACGATTCAGTACGACCCGGAGGCATATGCCATCGAAACTGCATCGGCAAACGTGAAAGAAGAGTTGAAAAGGAAAGTTCGAATTGCTGCTGGAGGCATTCAGTCTATCATCAGGCTCAGCCCATTGCTCAATATTTTTAAATATGGAATGCTATCCTTCCAATATATCTCGCATCGCGTTTTGAGGTGGACTGTGGCTCCTCTATCTCTACCTTTTATATTGATTATCAATGCAGTAATTGCATTTTTAGAAGGTTTTGATAATTTTTCAAATGCCTATGTACTCTTATTTTACGCTCAACTTCTGTTTTATATCTTAGCTTTGACAGGCTGGTATCTTGAAAATAAAGCCATAAAAATCAAAGCACTTTTTGTTCCATACTATTTCTTTATCATGAACTACGCTGTATTGATGGGAATGAAACGCTATTTTAAAGGAAGTCAAAGTGTAAACTGGGAAAGAGCAAAACGAGGACAATAATGATAAAAAACTTTTCTTTGATATCAGCTTTAAACCTACTGCTTTTCTTTAGCACTAATATTTCATTGGGCCAAAACTGTAATCATCTCATTAGCAGGAGTCAAACTGTGGTGGATGGAGCTGACATTCAACCTGGTGATACAATCTGCCTCGAAAATGGAAGTCGGTCTTATCTGCTTTTTAGAAATTTGATTGGAACCGCATCACTTCCGATTGTTATTGTGAATCAAGGGAATGTGATTATTGATACCGATCATTTTTATGGTATCAAAACATCAAATTGCCAATACCTGAAAATTATCGGAAGCCGACCAAATACAAATTCGTATGGCATTAAAATACAACGTGTTGGTAATGGATCTGGAATCACACTGGACGATTTAAGCTCCGATGTTGAATTGTCAGGAATTGAAATAGCTCATACTGCATTTGCCGGAATTTATGCTAAAACTGATCCTGATTGCAGCTTTGAAGCCACCAGAGAAAAATTTACTTTTTATAATCTGGAAATCCATGATTGCTATTTACACGACATCGGAGACGAAGGTTTTTACATCGGCAGTTCAAAATATACCGGCCAATACCTACCTGACTGCGACACAACAGTTCTGCCACATTTAATGTATAATGTATATATCTACAATAATTTGATCGAAGATACCGGCTGGGATGGATTGCAAGTGAGTAGTGCTGTTGGTGACTGTAGAATTTTTAATAACCGAATTTTCAGAGATTCTTACAAAGAAACCGTCTTCCAAATGTCAGGCATTTTAATAGGTGGCGGATCCGAATGCGATTGTTACAATAATCAGATCTTTGATGGAAAAGGAGATGGAATAGATATGTTTGGCCAGGGTGATAGTCGCATTTTTAATAACCTTATTGTCAGGGCTGGAAAAAGTTTTAAACCAGGAAATCCAGATGAATCAAGGCACGGAATTTTTATTGGAAATCCGCCAGATAACAGCTTATCAAACCTTGAAATATTGCACAACACCATTATTGATCCAAAAACTACAGGGATCAGGTATTTTAACTCCTTTACAAGTTTTAACACAATTGCTAACAATCTAATTACCAGACCTGGAGCTTATGAGCAAATTGGAAACAATGCCTATTTTAATCATAACCTAACTGCAAATTTATATGCTTTAACAGGAAATTTATTTACGCAATCAATTGATTATGTAAACTTTATAAACTTCTCTGATGATAATTTTGACCTTCAGGCAAACTCTCCTGCCATAAATCGCGCTACTGATTTGGGTTATAGCGGCATCTTATTCGACCTACAAAATCGGCCTCGCCCGCATAATCAAGGATATGATCAGGGAGCCTTTGAATGTCAGGAAATTAATGCTTCAATTATCCAATTAGAAAGAGCGAACGCTAAACCTTATGTGTTTGGTTTTCAGACTGAAAGTAAAACATTGTTGCTGTCTTTCAAGGAATCCATCCCACATTTATCGCTTAATATTTTTGATTTGACAGGTAAATCTTTGATTCAAACCCAAATCCAAAGTCAGCGAGCGTTAGACCATAAAATTTTAGTGTCAGAATTAAAGTCTGGTTTTTATATACTGGTTATTAAAGGCTTTAACATTGATTATACGGAAAGATTTAGCATCACCAAGTAAAACGACTCACCATGCAACTAAAAAAAATTATTCCGCTTGGATTAGGTATTTTACTGCGAAAAAACTACCTCTCCATAAAAGGTTTGGCCTATCGTGGTAATCAATTCTACTGCCCTTTTTGTGATGCAGGCTTTAAAGATTTTCTGGATGGGGGCTCAGCAATAGCTATCAACGAAAAACTGGAAGTTATCGGAGCAGGAAAACGCCCCAAAACAATTTGTCCGGGTTGTCATTCCAATGATCGTGAAAGACTCTTGCATTGGCTTTTCGAAAATCGTTTCCCGATATCAAGCTCTGATAAAATTCTGCATATTGCTCCAGAACCATCTTTAGGGCGCTATCTGCAAGCGAAAAGTCCTAAGGGGTATATTTCCGGCGTTAAATATTATGAGGGCTTTTATTACCCGCCAGGCGTGAAGCTAATGGATTTGCTTAAACTTCCTTTTGAAAATAATCAATTTGATTGGGTTATTTGTAACCACGTTTTGGAGCACATTCCTGATGATCACGCAGCCATGAAAGCTATTTTTGATGTTCTGAAAAAAGGCGGAAAAGCAATTCTGCAAGTGCCCTGGTCTCCCCTTCTTGACCATACAAAAGAAGATTTTAATATTCAGGATCCTAAAGAACGGGAAGCAGCTTTTGGTCAGTTCGACCATGTTAGAATTTACGGTAAAGATTATACAACCAAACTTAGAAATGCTGGTTTTCAAAATAATAAGATTGAATTTAAAGACCTGGATATTTCAGAAAATGACATTCAGAAGATGCAACTTAACAAGAAAGAATGTATCTTTATTGTTGCAAAATAAGGGTTTAGTTATGAGGTTCAAATTGCTCCACAAAACTATTTTATTCTTTTTTTTCGTACTCGCCTGCTGTTATCTTTTTATTTCAGGTCAAAAAATCTTTGCAGCACAAAACGAATTTCCATCCGAATCGCTTGCCAGAGATATTCAACTTATATCGCAAGCACTTTCAGACACTTCCAAATTGCAAAAAGAAGATTTTGTTAATAAAACGCTCTCTATCTGTAAAACACTTATAAATTGGGAATTATATGATTTAGCTACTGACTTTCTTGATTTAACAACTGACCGCTATAATATAATTGCAAACAATGAAAACAAGTTAGAATTTAAACAGTTACAAATAATTGCCAGCGAAAACCTGACCGCTTTAGATAAGCTCAAAAACTACCTGGTGCTCGCTGAATCACTTGATAACGATTTACACCTACAGTTTGGCTATGCATTAATTATAAACTATTACCGAGAAAGGAATGAAGAATTAAAAGCATTACTCTATTACAATGCTGCAAAACCCTGGATTGAGAATCAAACTGCTGCTTTACCACTATTACTTGAATCTGGAGCCTTATCAAATTTACCTGAAACTTCAGCATTAGATTCCTTATGGACAAAAAGCTTAAAACAAAGTGTTAACAATCCGGAAAATATTTGGTTCCTCGAAAAATATTTAATTGACGAAAAAACAATCGATTTAAGTTTTATTGAACTGTTGATCAATGATTTAAATATATTTTCTAAACCTATTGTTAAAGCATTGGTATGGCAGAGGCATGCCCAATTAATAATCACCAAAGATTCGATTCGAGCCTTTAATAGTTTTTTAACTGCCTTTGATTACTTTCAACAGGCTGATTTGTTAAAACAATTGTATGCCAATGATTTAAATGCTCATTTGATAAATTTGAATTCTCAATCACAATCTGAATCGCCTACTAGTTTAATTGACTGGAGAAGTCTTATTGCAGCTTTTTTAGTTCTTTTAAGTTTAGCTTTCATTTGGAGATTTATCGAGTGGAAAAGAAAATCCAAAAAGATAATTACAGATACATCTACTGCTATTACTGAAACAAAATTAAAGCTCCAAATAGCTAATGATCAGGTTGATGAACGTGTACGATCGCGTGAAGAAGCAATACAGTCTGAGATTAAAGAAAGCGAAAACCTGGATAAAATCCTAAAAATCACACTAAAAAATGCTGAAGAGGCAAATTATCAAAAGAACGCATTTATGGCTAATATGAGCCACGAAATCAGAACACCTTTAAACGGCATATTAGGATTTTCCAGTTTACTTGGTATTGAGCTTGCAAAAATTGATGAACCTGAGCTTTTCGAATACGCAAACAGTATTCAAAAAAGTGGTGATAAATTACTTCATCTTCTTAATAACATTATAGATATCAGTAGGTTACAAGCTAATGATTTTGCTTTAAAAAAACAAAAAATTTCGCTTAAAGAAGTTACGGAAGAAATTCTACTTAAGAATAAGTCCAGAGCCTTAGATAAAGGACTTATTTTTTTAAACGAAACAACAGAAGATATTTGGATAGAAACAGACAAACCTGTATTTAAGCGTATTTTAAGTGAAATTGTTGACAACAGTATTAAATACACTATCAAAGGATATATCAAGCTTTTAGCTGAAAAATCTCGTACTGAGGAAAGTGTAAAAATTATATTAACTGATACCGGACAAGGAATCGATAGCAGTTATTTAGAAGCAATTTTTGAGCCATACAGGCAAGATAAACAAGGTTATTCCAGGCAATATCAAGGAGCTGGTTTAGGACTTCCTCTTGCAAAAAATATGACTGAACTTCTTGGTGGCCAATTTATTATATCTTCCGAAAAAGCGCGTGGAACTACAATTACACTTAACTTGCCTTTTAGTCTTCAACCAGGTAAATATGATATTCTTAATGAAAACAAAAAGAAAAGTATTAAAAGACTAAAGATCTCGCCAAACCCAAATATCTTGTTAGTTGAGGATGACCAGACTAATAAAATTGTCATAACCAAGTTTCTTGAAAAATACGGGTTTGTTTCGCAAGCAATGAATGGAGAAGCAGCCATTCAAGCGATTAAGCAATCTATTGAAGGTCATAAGATTTTTGACGTAATTATGATGGATATTAATTTGCCTGCACCTTGGGACGGAATTAAATTGATGAATTTTATTTGCGAGAAATATCCTGATTATAGAAATGTTCCTTTCGTGGCACAAACTGCTTATGGTATGTCGGGTGATGAGCTGCGATTCCTTGAAGCCGGATTTGATGCATACATTGCAAAACCCATAACAATGGAACAAATAAAAAACATCTTTGCATATTGATTAGATTATCTGGCAGAGCTCAGAATTAACACGAAAATGGTATAATCCTAAACAGTTGTGCTCTTTATACATAGGGTCTGCTGAAAAACTTTTATCTGATTGGTATTACGACAATAAATAGAGTTCTCATCGGAGGTTTCTGCAAGGTATTTGGAAGTCTGCAATAAAAATCCTTGCACCAGATATTAACCCCGCTGAGCAGGGGTAATATTGATAGGGATTGTCGAATTCGAGTTTTTCAGCAGGCCCTGCAAATACGATAAATTTTGCCCCAGGTAAAAAAATAATGTCTAATTTGCAAGGTGCAATGGATTTTTATATCTTTGTACTAGAACAAATTAATAAACAACAGAGGAATTAGCTTTGATTCCCTAAAAAAAGCGGAGAACAACGTCTTGGATACAAACAAAAACAAACAAACGCTTCATATTCTTCTTGTTGAGGACAACGAGTTAAACCAAAAGTTTGCTATGGCCGTGCTAAAGCGCCTTGGCTGCACCTATGAATTGGCAGAAAATGGCGCAATTGGTTTTCAAAAATACCTTGATGGCCAATTCGATCTCATTTTGATGGATATTCAGATGCCTGAAATGAATGGCATTGAAGCAACAATTGCAATCCGTGAACATGAACGCAAAAGTGGCATAACGAATCCCATTCCCATAATTGCAGTAACTGCTTTTGCAATGGAACACGACAGAAGAAATTGTATGGAAGCCGGTATGAACGAGTTTTTGACCAAACCCTACAAGCCTCAGGATATGATGGCGAAAATAGAAAAAGTACTCAAATAAAAAAACCGCTTCTTGAAGCGGTTTTTTTTGCAATCATGAGTAAGAACCTAATCAATAACTTCGAGCAGTTCTACATCAAAAACCAAAGGTGAATAAGCTGGTATATCTTCACCTCTGGCTGTGGCTCCATAAGCAAGAGTAGAAGGTAAAATAAAAGTAGCTTTTCCACCAGCTTTCATCAAGGCGATTCCTTCGTCCCAGCCCTGGATTACTTGTCCTTTGCCCAACTCAAAACTAAAAGGCTCGCCACCATCTAATGAAGATTGTAATTTTTCTCCATCAATGTTATATAGCGTATAGTGTACTTTCACGGTTTTGCCAGCGGCTGCCTGCCCCCCTATTCCAGCCTCTTTTTCTATATAATACAATCCACTTTCGCGAGGTTTAGCTGAAATATTGTTGTTACTGATGTAGGCTGAAATCTTTTTTACCTCATTTAAGCGAGCTGTTTCTGCTTTAGCCTCTTCGGCTTTTCGTAAAGCTTCACGTTCTTTTTCAACTTGCTCTTTAGTTTTAATATCCAATAGCTCAGTTTCATAAACAAGCGTTGTATAGGGTAAAACCATTTGACCTCTTCCCAAACTATCAAAAGCTAATGAAGATGGCACAATAAGTCTGTTTTTCCCTCCTTTTCGTAAATATCCCACTCCCTCATCAAAGCCTTTTGTGTCGAAGGGTTCTCCAAAAGTAACTTCCATCGGATCGCGACCAACAGAAGTAAATAACTGATTGCCATCAATATCACTGATTGTAAAATGCACCATCAACACATCACCAGCCAGAGGTTTTCTGCCTTTACCTGTTTTCAAATCAAGCACATACAATCCTGATTCTTTTGTTTCATAATCACCTTTTAAATCTTCTAAAAAAGCCAATAGTTTAATTTGTTCCTCTTCTTTACGCTGTTTCAGAAATTCTTGTTTTTCAGCAATAAGTTCAGCTTCTGTTTGAATTTCTAAAAGTCTGATATCAAAATACATAGAACTTCCGGGTGTTACAAATTCGGGTAAGCTTTGAATTCCGGCAGTTACCAGATAAAACGAATCCGCCGGAAATACAATTGTCGCAGAATCTCCTACGTGCATTTCAGCAAGAGCTGTGTATAAATCTCCTTTAAATGTAGGTTCGATAATGGGAAACTTTAAAGGGTCGTTAAACAGTTTTGTGTCAAAAAGTACTGTATCGTCGAGATAATATTTCATCTCAACCGAAACAACATCATTTATTAAAGCAGTAGTTACTTCATCACTCTTTTCGTGATACTTGATATAAACGCCACTTTCTTTTTGCTCATAACCTGGATAAGGCGACTGATTACATGCGCTCAACAATCCGATCAGAGCTGCAAACATTACAATTACTTTAACATTAATTTTCAACATAAATATTTGATTTAGAATATAATAGCAATAACATTATAGTAAAATAGCATCCATTAATTAAGTATTTCTACCAGCTCCACTTCAAATACCAATGGACTGTAAGCTGGAATTTTTCCTGTTTCCCTTTCACCATATGCCAAATGATAGGGTATAATCAACATTGCCTTTCCACCTTCTCTCATCATAGCGATGCCTTCGTCCCAACCTTTAATCACTCGTCCGGCTCCAAGTTCAAACTCAAAAGGACTGCCCCTGCTGTAGGAATCATCAAAAGGTAATCCGTTTGTAAGTCGGCCGGCATAATGGACTTTAACTTTTTGACCTTTTTGGGGTTGAATTCCTTTTCCTTTTTCAAGTTCTACATAGTAAAGTCCTGAACCTGTGGGAAGTACTTTGATATTTTCCTGATCAAGGAAAGCCTGTAGCAGCGATTCTGATGCTGCTATATTATCTGCTTTTTTCTGATGTTGCTCAGCTTCATAGGCTTCCGGCGACAAAAAATCAATCAACCTAATATCAAAACGCATCATATCTCCTGCCTTTACGAAAACAGGAAGCTCTCTCACCCTGAAAACCTCTAAAAAAATCTGATCAGCCGGACATAAAAAGCTTGCCGAGTCTCCTAAACGCATTTGCGCAATGCCTTCATAAAAATCCCCGGAAAAAATTGGTTTCATTAATGGGAAACGCATCTCTTGTTTCAGCTTATGACTATCAAAAATCACTGAATCATTTATTGCATATTTCATCTCAACATGCACAATATCATCAATTTTGGGTTGGTCTGCATTTAAATTCTCCTCGTAAAAACGATACTTAAGCCCTCTCTCTGATGTTTTATATTCATCTCCGCCACTATTATTGCAAGAAACAATGAAGAGAATCGTGATAAAAGTCAGCAATGGAAATAGGCGTAATCTTTTCATTTTATTGGTTTTAATCTAATAATTCAATCTCATACACCAAGCTTGTTCTCGGCGGGATTTTGTCCTCATCTCCCAATAGCCCAAAAGCAAGGTGCGAAGGTAATATAATTGTAGCCAAGTCGCCTCGCCTGAGCAATAAAACAGCCTCTTCTAAACCTGTCTCAACACCACCACGACCTACCACAAACTTCTTAATACCCTTATCTTCAGAATTATAAACAATATCCCCAGTTAAAAATTTAACGGTAAATTTAAGCCTTACCTCTTCACCTTTTCTAACAGGATTTCCATTCCCCTGCCTACGAATTACATACCTTAAGCCTGATCCGGTTTTTGTTACATCAAGATTATGTCGGCTGACATAAGCATCAATTTGTTCATTTTCTGTGCGAACAAGGTAACGATTTGCCTTTTCAAGTGATTTTTGAATCTCATTGGATGAAACAGTTTCCTCTCTGGATTTTCGAGGTTGATGACCACATGAGCTAACAAAAATGGCCAGAAGAAATAAAAACTGTAGTGTAAGTAAGCACTTGCTAAACATAATCAACTAACTGTTCAATTGATTTTTATAATAGGGTAAAACTTTTATTAACTGTTCAACAGCATCACTTAAAGAGGTTTTCATACTCCCACCAGCAGCATTTGCATGACCTCCTCCACTAAAGTGATTTTTAGCAAGTTCATGTACTGAAAAGCTCCCTTTCGATCGGAACGAAAACCTAATCTGATCTTTCTTTTCAGTTATAAGCACTGACATTTTTGCATTATTCATTGATAATGGGTAGTTTACAACACCCTCAGTGTCACCAATCTGAAAATTAAACCGATTCAAATCATCTTTATTTAAGGTAATAATAGCGGTTGAAAACTCATCAATAACCTGCATTCTATTGCTTATCGCGAACCCCAGAAGCCTCAAACGATCTTCAGAAAAAGTATCATAAACCTGTTGATGCACATACACAGCATCTAACCCATTTTGAATGAGTTTAGCCACAGCTTCAAAAATTTGAGGCCTGTTGATTGAATGACTAAAAGAACCTGTATCGGTCATTATTCCAGTGAAAAGTGCTTGCGCAATTTCCTGATTAGCAAAATAATCCTCACCAAATTGCATGATGAGTTCAAAAACTAATTCAGCCGTGCTGGATACTGATGTATCAGACAACATCCATTCGAAATTTTCTACCTCAGGCTCTCGATGATGATCGATTAGTACGAACGAACAATTAAGCTTTCTCAAATCATCCTGTAAAATACCAGAGCGTGATATACCATTAAAATCCAGGCAAAAGACATATTCGGACTGTTGCAATACCTGTCTGACCACAGCGGCATTTTGATCGAAAATCAAAATATTTTCCGATCCCTTTAACCAGGAAAGAAATCCAGGAAATTTATTGGGTGATACAATCGTAACTTCCTGCTTATTAGCCTTTAAAAATGCAGCCAAAGCAAGGGCAGATCCAACTGCATCGCCATCCGGATTGGTATGTATGGTTAAAACAAGTTTGTGAGGAGTTGCAATCAATTGATGAATGGCTTCAAAAAAACGGGGTCGTTCCATAAAAATTTGCAATTTGAGTACAAATCTACATATTTAGCACGGATCAAACAGGAAAATATCAGGCACATTACTTTCGTTTCAGGTTGTTTTAGCTACCATTATGCAGTTTTGTCGATATTTTAGGAAAAAGACTATTTTTGCCCCACACAATAAAAACAAATTCATGAACGGAAATCTCACATTTACAATGGTAAAACCAGCAGCTGTGGCAGATGGTCATGCAGCTGCAATTTTAGCAAAAATCACTGATGGCGGCTTTAAAATTAAAGCACTTAAAATGAATCGTTTAAGTAAGGAACAAGCAGAACAGTTTTATGCCGTCCATAGCGAAAGACCTTTTTTTAATAGTCTTGTTGCATCAATGACCGCTGGTCCTATTGTGGCAGCTCTGCTGGAAAAAGATAATGCAGTAGAAGCATTTAGAAACTATATTGGAGCAACAAATCCTGCAGATGCTGCAGCAGGCACTATTCGCAAACTGTATGGTAAATCTATTGAAGCTAATGCTGTACATGGTTCTGATAGCGATGAAAACGCGCGCATAGAATCAGCATACTTTTTCAGTGAATTCGAACGGTTTTAGTCTGACTTGACCGGAAGAAGTTGTTCAAAAGTGTTATCTGAGTAAACTAAAATAATCTTAACAATTTCTTTCTGTGAACTATTGTTTACAACTTCCTCAGCCACTGGGGAAGTTTTTTTATTTGTATGTATTTGATTTATTGTAACTTCCCTCTCAATTTCTAAAGATTTATCAGCCAATTGCTCAATTTTAGATTGTGATGAATCTTTATCAAATAGCGTTTGCTCATTACGATCTGCTGATTTTAAAGAAACGGTAATCGGTCCTCTACCCTGTATAATCCAATCCAGGTTAAATTCCGGGAAAGTTTCTTTAAGCTTAAGAATAAAATCCAGACTTGGTTTATTGCGTCCCGAAAGAAGATGAGAAATACCTGACCGCTGCACTTCCAATTGATCAGCAAACTGAGCTGCTGTAAGATTCTTCGAACGCATAATGTGTGCAATCCTATCCTTTATCATCTTATCTCACTAATAAATCATTAAACCATCTTCATGAATTATATTACAAATGTACAATAATAATTCACAAGAATAACTATCATTAAGTTACATATGTAATATGTTCGTCTGTTACTTTTGTAACTTAAAAGGATTTGATAAAACAATTGAATTACTACTTTAGGTACACTTCTTAATACATTTATAAATAGTATTTTAACAAATAAAATTTATACTGTTAAGTTTTCTGATAAGGATTAGTAAATATTAAATAATAAGTTCATATAAATTGTTTTATAATACTGATATTGAATGTATTGGAATATTTTTAATATTTTTCATCAATTCTATAGTTCTGTAATTATTGAAAGTCATCCTATCAACTGGAATACAAATGTTAATTTATAGTTTAAAATACTGTTTATCAGGCTAATTTTATTCGATACTTGATTACAAATGTTACATGTGTTATTTTAATTACATATGTAACTTTTACAATAGGGCTCTTTTTTTGGGGGTAAAAAATCCATAAAAACTTGCGCTTAAAAAAAATCGTGTATTTTTGAGTGATTATACATTAATAAAAAACAATGATATACTCACTTGTGCCTTTGCTCCTTTTCTATCTGATCAACTTACCAATCACGGTGCAAACAGCGGTTAGTTCAAATTTGCTTGAAATTTCAAACCCTGATAGTTCTCAAATCGCTGAGATGCTTAATGAAACTCATCGCATATACAGGAACGAACCTGAAATAGCGCTTCAACTTGCTGATAAAGCACTTACTGAAGCTAGTGCTGCTAATTTTGAAATGCTTCAGTCGAGAGCCTACAGCCTGAAAGGTGTAGTTTTGAAAAACAAAGGTAGATTCCCTGAAGCGATTGAATCACACCTTAATTCACTCAGAATTAATGAAAAACTCGGGGCGAAAAATGCCATGGCTAGCAATTACAATGATATTGGTATTATTTACAAAACTATGGAGGAATATGATCAAGCCTTGGATAGCTACCTTAAGGCCAATGCAATTTGCGAAGAACTTAACCTTGTTCGTGGCATAATTATGACACTTAGCAATATTGGAACAATATACGAAGCCAAGGATGAATTTGATAATGCTGTTCTTTACTATAATCGAGCGTATAAAGATGCTGTAAAAGAAGGCATTGAAGATGCACAAGCTATTGTACTCAATAATCTTGGTGAAATTTATGCCCAGCATGACAAAGGAGCTATTGCTCAGGATTATTTCCGCAGAACGCTTGCACTCGATAAAAAAACTGGCGATGAAATTGGGTCAATTTATTCCATGCTCAACCTGGCAGGAACTTTTATTGGCTCGAAAAAGTACGACAGTGCCAGTTATTTTTATAAAGAAGCAGAAGCAAAAACAATTGAGTTTGGTGCAACACAATTGCTTTCATTTGTTTACGGCGGAATGACTGAAATGTACAAGCAAAAAGGAGACTTCAAAAACGCATTTGAAACAAGTTTGAAATTGCAAACTGTAAAAGACTCGCTTTACAATGAAACACGTATGCAACAACTTTCTGAAGCTGAAACCAGGTATAATGCAGAAAAAAAAGATCAGGAAATTGCAATGCTTCGTCAGGAACAACTTCTCAAGGAACTTTCTATTCAACAACATCAGGCTGAACGTATTGCGCTGATAAGTCTTCTTGTGTTAGGCGCAATGATTATCTGGTATTTGTTTAAAAGAAATAAAGCAAGGCAAAATGAACTATTTAACAAACAGATGCTTAAGCAAAAGGAACTCCATCTTAAGGCCATAGTGGAAACACAGGAGTCGGAGCAAAAACGCATTGCCAAAGACCTGCACGATGGTATTGGCCAAACACTTTCAGGAATCAGGCTTGCGATGGAGAATATTAGTTTAAAACTAGTTGAAAAAGATGTGGAAGAAGGTGCAAAAATGAGTGAACTAACAAATACACTTGATCAGGCTTGTCAGGAAGTTAGAAGCATTTCGCACCAAATGATGCCGCGCATTTTGCAGGAAAGTGGCCTGATTCCGGCTATTCAAGATATGTTGGAGAAATCATTCCGACACTCAAAAATTTCTTACAGTTTTGAGCACTATGGTATTTCGAAACGTTTTGCTGAAAATGTAGAAATCAGCCTTTACCGAATTTCACAAGAATTGATCAACAATATTATCAAGCATTCTGGTGCGTCAGAAGTACAGGTACAGTTATTACAAAACAATAAACAATTGGTTTTACTGGTTGAGGACAATGGCAGTGGCTTTCAGTTCGAAAAACTTAAATCAAAAGGAATAGGTTTAATGAATATCACCTCCCGTGTTGAAACGGTGCATGGCGAATTTAATCTGGAACCTAGTCCCGCTGCGGGAACGCTTGCAACAATTAGAATCCCCTTAAACTAAACTTGAGGCTACTAATCAAATGGATAAAATAAAAGTAATAATTACCGATGATCATCAGATGGTTTCCGAAGGCCTCAAGACTTTGGTTGAACTTGATGAAACTATTGAGGTAATTCAAATGGCGAAAAATGGCAGAGAATTGCTGCACTTCCTTGAGTTTCTTGAGCCCGATGTAATCTTAATGGATATTGATATGCCCATAATGAATGGGCTTGAAGCTATGCAACAAATCCATAAAAATTATCCTAATTTGAAAGTCATTATCATCAGCATGCACGAAGAAAAAGGTTTGGTAAAAAAAATGACTGATGCAGGTGCTAAAGGATTTCTATTTAAAAATTCTGAAAAAGATGAACTTATATGGGCAATAAAAACTGTGCATCAAGGAGGTAACTTTTTCACCAGTAAACTAACCCTTAACCTAATAAATCCAGCAAAATCGTTGAGTCAGAGTGATGTCATAGATTTTAAAAAGGCCCTGCTCACTGATCGTGAAATTGAAATTCTGAAATTAATAGCAGCTGGATTTTCCAATAAAGAAATTGGCGATCAGCTCTTTATCAGTCATCGTACTGTGGATACACATAGAACGAATCTGATGAAAAAGCTTGAAGTAAATAATATCGCAGGTTTAATCAGGTACGCAATAAAACAAGGTTTTATTATCTGATCGGTTATTCATTTTGCGTTTATTACCTTAGATAATTAGTGCTTTTAACTTATTTAAAAGCATTACATTAACCATTAGCTTTGCAGAAGTTCAGAAATTTACACCTCACTTTTCGAGGATATGCCCAAATAAAAAAACTTCCCAAAAGATCAGCTTGTTTGAAGGCTTTGAGGTTTTCAGGCTGTTCGGGAAGTTTTATCTAATTTTTAATTATTTTAATCGATTGATAATCAGATATTGAACCAACATTTAAAATATAAAATCCCGGATCAAGTTTTGTAAGTAATCCGGAAAGCTCATTGATATTGTTTCTGTTGAGTTCAGTTGCTGCTATTTTCCTTCCTGAAAGATCGTAAACCTCCACTTGTAAAACAGTATCCATCAACAATTTAATATTCACAGCATCTGTAAATGGATTAGGACTTAATTTTAAAAATTGTGGTTCATTTGATAATTTCGAACTAAGCTTTGTAAGCACAGAATTTGCTAATTCGTAATCCGGAATACCAAATCCATAATATTCATTGGGGGCGAACACATTGTCGCCACTTTGCTTGATAGCTTCTTTTATTTCAAAGTTAGTGTAGGTGGGATTTGCCTGCCACAAGCAGGTTGACATACCAGCAATAACCGGAGATGAAAATGATGTTCCACTGCTTGTCCCAAAGCTACTTGATCCTGAGGCCACTGCTGTTCCCTGTCCCATTGCCATGATATCTGGTTTAATACGGCCATCGTATGTTGGCCCAACCGAACTAAATGAAGCTCGATTACCACTTCCATCTACGGCGCCAATTGAGAAAACATCGAAACCATCTGCTGGAGCTCCAATATATGGAAACGTAGAGGAAGAGCCAGAATTTCCTGCACTATTTACAACCAAAATTCCTTTACTGGCAGCCATATCAGCACCTAAAGAAACTACATTTGTACTACCGTCCATATCTTCATAGCTGTGATCCCATTGGGGCATATCAAAATCGATGTAGCCCAAGGAAGAGTTAATCACATCAACGCCCACACTATCAGCAAATTCAGCTGCTGAAACCCAATTATACTCTTCAATCACATTTTCGCTGAAAACATATTCTGAACGCAATAACCAAAAGGAGGCTTTCGGCGCTGTTCCGATCATTTGTCCGGGTACATTCGCTCCAATTGTGCTCAACACAGCCGTACCATGATAGCTTTCGCTGAAAACACTGCCTCCCGGATGAACAAAATCTTTAGTTCCAAGAATTTGATCATTTTGCCACAGACTGTCAAATGCAGGGTGAATATCAGCCATATCAAATCCGCCATCCAAAATAGCTATAACCATGCCTTGTCCGCGATAACCCATCTCGTGTAAAGGGATTCCATTGATCTGATTTATTTGTGTAAAGGCTGAACCATAGTTAAATACATTAGTACTCTTTTTAGTCGGATCCCAAGGCTGAACTGTAATATCATAGTTTTCATTTTCAAAAAAAGACTTTTTATCGTTATTACTTTCGATAGGCGTCATTTTAAGGGTTTCTGCAACATATGGCAAAGCGGCAATCGCATCAAGCACGTCAGCATCAGTAGTTTCTATACTCACTCCATTTATCCACTTTGAAGCAAAAAGCAGGTTGGCACCTGTATTGGCAACACCTTCCAGATATTCAGGATTAACAGGTAAATCATTTTCTTCAAAATCGATTCCCTGAGCTATACGACGTTGAATAGCACGATCAGTTAAAAATTCTTCTGGAGCATCCAGCGAATAAGGAGTCCCAATTTTATCAGTAAACTGAACCCAATAGCTATCAGGTGCTATTTGAGCATTCAATGAACTTGAGATATAAAGACTAAAAATTAGCAGCAAGAATAAATTTCTCATAATTGTAAAATTCGTTTTGTGGGCTACAAAAATAAGCGTTCTGATTAATTACCAACAATAATATGATTGTTTTCGCGATATGAGTCAGGGATTAGCTCATTTCCCAGCCAAACCTCAGCAATTTTTCTTTTAGTCTCAAAACTAACAACGTAATGTTTATGATTTTCTTGCCAAACGGCAGTTGACTCACAAATGGCCTGTTGTTTTCCATCTTCATAAAGTATTGTTAAACAGATCGGTAAAGGCAAACCACCACGATTTTCAACAACAACCTGGTTGTCCTCAGTTACTTTAACAAGAGCAAGATCAGGGTGAGCATTATTATAAAACCAAGGTTTGATAAACCAGCTCAACTCCAAGCCAGAAGCAACTTCCATGGCTCTGAAAAAATCCATCGGCAATGGATGTTTACCTGCCCACGTCACCATATAAAAGTGTAAGGCCTTTTTAAATTCTTTAGCCCCCATTGCATCCTGCAAAAAAGCGTAAGCTAATGCTGGCCGAGTGTAAGAAGCCAGCCGTAAACTACTGTAATCAGCTGATAACAAATGATTAGGGATCATGGGTGGAATATCATTTTCGTAGCCGGCAGCAGCTTCATATCCTGCAACCAAACGGCTAAGGTATCCATGATCATCATACAAGCTATCCACCATAACCTGGGGCCAAATACTTGCCCAGCCTTCGTCCATCCAGGCATATTTCTTTTCATTTGTACCCATATAAAACGGCATATAGCTGTGTGAAATTTCATGAAAAGTTAGTCCAAAAGCCTGTGCCGTAATGGCAGGGTCTCCATTATTAGCCATCATTGGAGATTCCATTCCTCCTCCCCTTCTTCCGTTCAGGAATGTAGTCATAAAAGGATATGGAAAAGATAAACCAGGCTCGTAACGCGACATATAATCAATACTTTGCCTGGAATATTGCGCAACTTCTGATCCGGAAATTGCATGTTTAGGAAATACTGCACTAATAAAAACTAATTGTTCATTCTTTGAATCAACATACATGCTGCTGGCATCCCAGTTAAAACCTTTGGCTGCGGCAAAACTAAAGTCAGGCACAGCATGTGCTTCAAATTTGTACGTCAAAGTCTGAAACTTGTTTTTGAAAATATTATCACCCTGATAATCTGATTGTTTGATGATATTAATTACCTCATCCGAAATTGATGCCTTGTCAATTCTCTCATTAATTGTTTTGGAAAAAATCTCTTTGGTGTTTTTAATTTCACCTGTGGCCCAAACAATCCAATCATACGGAACTTCTATGCTCACCTCATAATTATTCACATCATTATAAAACTCAACACTTCCACCATAATTAATCATATCCCAGCCATCAATATCATCATAAACAGCAATTTGTGGATACCAATAGGCAATAAAAAAGGATGAATCACTATATTTTCCCATTCTGATTGACCGAACCTCAGAGATTTTGGTTTCCCAGTCAAGCTTTAGCTTTATGGATTGCTTAGGAGCAAGAGATTGATCCAAATTCAAAATGAGTTTGGTTCCCTGTCGGTTCCATTTTTTATCAGTTTCATTATAGCTTTGATCGCCAATAATAACTTTGGTAATCAGCATACCATCGTGCAAATCAAGTCCTCTCAAATCCCAGTCGCGGGAGTTTCCCTTGCGAAAAATATCCTGATACAGATTAAAAACCAAGAAGCTAAGTGTATCATTGCTTTCATTAAAATAGGTAACATCTTCTAGGCCATTAAGCTTTGCTTCATCTGGATTAAAAACTCCATTAATCTTATAGTCAGCATGATTTTGCCAATAATTTTTTCCTGGTACACCATTAAGCGTTCGGGTTCCATTTTTGATTGCATTTTGAAGGTTTTTGTTTACTGGAAACGGCTGTCCGGAAAGACCAAAAGACAAATAGAAAAACAAAATACTACTGGCTACTAATACTTTAAGCTGATTCATTGGTAAAATTTTAGGGCTAAATTTAAAAAAATATCGACTACGTAGTATAAACAAATCTGTTTTCGGCAATAGCATTTTTATGAAACCATGGTAGTACTCATAGATCCTTTAAAATGTGTTATTTTGCACTTGTTTAGAAATTCGGAGAGCCATGCTACAAACCTTCAATCCATTCACCGGTAAATTAATAAAAAATTATCCGGAAAATTCAGATCAAGAAGTTACATCAATCATTGATATTCAACATAATACATATGATAAATGGAAAATTACTTCACTGGATGAACGTACAAAACTAATAGCACAATTAGGAAAAACTTTGATGAAGGAGCAGGAATCATTGGCTCAGCTAATCACCGCCGAAATGGGCAAGCCCATTACCGAGTCGCGGGCAGAAATCGCAAAATGTTCTTGGCTTTGTGAGTATTATGCCGAGAATGGAGCCTCAATGTTAGAAAATAAACTGGTAATCACCGAAGCGCGATCCAGTTATATTAGTTTTGAACCAATGGGAATTATTTTTGCAATAATGCCCTGGAATTTTCCTTTATGGCAGGCATTAAGGTTTGCCGTTCCAACTATTTTAGCAGGTAATGTCGTTTTACTAAAACATGCACCAAATGTAAATGGGACATCCCTCCGAATTGAAGAAATTTTTCGGGAAGCTGGATTCCCGGAGCATATTTTCAGAAGTGTTTTCATTCAGGCAGATCGTTCTGAAATGATTATCAAGAACAAATTTGTTCGCGGAGTTACTATCACCGGAAGTGGAAAGGCAGGAAGTTCAGTTGCCTCATTGGCAGGAAAATACCTCAAAAAATGCGTATTGGAACTAGGAGGGTCCGATCCTTTAATCGTGTTTGAAGATGCCGGATTAGCAAGCTGTTGTCAGGCTGCAACCGATTCAAGAATGATTAATGCCGGGCAAGTTTGCATTGCTGCCAAACGTTTTATTGTGCATGAAAGTCTGTTTCAGGCATTTGTTGAGCAGCAAAAGAAAGCCCTCGAAAATTTAATCCTGGGCGATCCTAAAAATCCTGAAACGCAAATTGGCCCCCTGGCACGTCCTGATTTAGCTGAACAACTTCAAAAACAGATTGATGTTTCAATGGCAATGGGAGCTAAACTTGTTTGCGGAGGAACGCTATGGGAAGAAAATCCTGCTATTTTTCGACCAACTTTAATGATTGATATACAGCGTGATATGCCTGTTTTCAAGGAAGAAACTTTTGGTCCTGTTGCTGTAGTAATGCCATTTAAAACAGAAGAAGAAGCTATACATTTGGCCAACGACACTCCGTTTGGATTAGGAGCAAGCATTTGGACAAATGATTACGACAGGACTCTGCGGATGGTTAAAGCAATCGAGGCAGGTGCTATTTTTATTAACAGCATCACAAAATCCGACCCGCGTTTACCATTTGGTGGCACAAAAAACTCTGGCTTTGGGCGCGAATTATCTTTTTATGGAATCACAGAATTTGCTAACGTAAAAACTAACTGGATACAAGCATGAGAATAGATATTATTACGCTTTTTCCCGAAATGTTTGACGGACCGTTTACCGCTTCCATCATTAAAAGAGCTGTGGACAAGCAACTTGTTAAAATTGAACTACACAACCTAAGAGATTACAGCACCGACAAACACCGAAAGGTAGATGATTATGCTTTTTCGGGAGGTGCAGGAATGGTAATGATGATTGAGCCTATTGATCGCTGTATATCAGCACTTAGGGAACATATAACCTACGATGAAATAATATACCTGAGTCCTGATGGTAAACGATTGGATCAGGGGTTAAGTAACCAGCTTTCGCTCAAAACTAATCTGATTTTGCTTTGTGGACATTATAAAGGTATCGACGAGCGCATACGTGAACACCTTATTACAATGGAAATTTCGATTGGAGATTATGTTCTTTCGGGAGGTGAGATTGCTGCAGCCGTAGTAACTGATAGTATTGTAAGGCTACTTCCGGGTGTTTTAAGTGATGAAACTTCTGCACTCTCCGACTCCTTTCAGCACGGTTTAATATCGCCACCAGTTTATACCCGCCCCAGAAAATATAAAGCATGGGAGGTTCCGGAAATATTACTTTCGGGTAATGAATCAAAAATTGAAGCCTGGAAATTGGAGCAAGCCCTTGAGCGCACTGCAAAGCGCAGGCCAGAGTTAATTGAAAAACTTAAAAAAAATGAATGATCTCTTTTTGGTTCTTAATTAATTTGTATATTTGCACTCATTTTTGAATTGAGCACACTTTATAATATCTATCACGAAATGAGCAAGAACGCCTTAATCCAGTTTGTAGAAGATCAGGTAGCCGTTAAAGATTTTCCAGCATTTAGTGCTGGTGATACCATTACCGTTACCTATAAAATTATCGAAGGAACCAAAGAACGCCTACAGAAATTTCAGGGTGTTGTTTTGCAGAGGGTTGGAGAAGGCCCTAAAGCAACTTTTACTGTCAGAAAAATTTCTAATAATATTGGGGTTGAGCGTATTTTCCCTGTCGCTTCTCCTTTTATTCAGGAGATTGAAGTAAACAAAAAAGGTTCAGTAAGAAGAGCACGTATCTTCTACCTTCGCGCACTGCGTGGTAAAAAGGCACGTATCAAGGAAGCACGCCGCTAATCAAAATTTTGATAAATTATTGGAGTCCTGGCGGTTTTCGTCAGGACTTTCTGTGTTTTGTAAATTTAATAGCTTACTTGCTTTAAGCACTCACCAAGAAGCTTATGCACCAGCACGTTGTCTCACAACTTCAAAACAAGCAATCCCGGCAGCAACGGAAACATTTAAAGAGTCGATAGCGCCGGGCATTGGAATACGCAAACTAAGATCAGCCTTGTGCAAGTAAGCCGGTGAAATCCCATCTTCTTCCGATCCCAATAATAACGCAATTGGCCCACTTAGATCACGCTCCCAAATTGTACTTTCAGTTTTTTCAGATATTGCAGCAATTCGTAAACCGCTTTCTTTTAAAAAATCGATGCTATCCTTAAGGTTTTCAGTCCTGCAAACCGCAAGATGATTCAAGGCACCTGCAGCTGTTTTCATGGCATCTGCATTAATCAAAGCGCTACCACGCGATGGAATAAGAATGGCATCAACACCAGCAGCATAAGCAGATCGTGCAATTGCTCCGAAATTTCTAACATCTGTAACCTTATCCAAAATCAACAAAAAAGGCATGCGACCTGCTTCATAAATACCCGGAATTATTTGTTCGACTGGTTGATAACTAATTGGTGAAACAAAACCGATGATGCCTTGATGATTTTTTCTGGTTACGCGATTAAGCTTTTCGAGAGGGACATATTGAACCGGATATTCCAGCGTTCGGGCTATCTTTATAATTTCATTTATCTTCTCGGATCTGTTACCTTGTTGTATGAGAATTTTTTCGAATTCCTTTCCTGAAAATAAAGCCTCTTCTATTGGGTGAAGTCCAAAAATAAATGAAGTTAAAGTTTTTTCCATTAGATAATTTTTTAGCAAAAATAGGCTTTTCAGATCGTTAGCTTTAAAAATTTAATCGCAATTTCGATTTCATTTTGAACTTTGCTTTTACTCCTGTGATTATTTAACTTCGCTGTTTCAATTACATTAACCTATGAAAACGCTTTTTTTATTCACGCTGATGCTCTCATTTACAATCGCTCAGGCACAGTTGAGTCGTCGAGCCGAAACCCAAACTGACAAGACCTTACTCAAAAACTATTTCCTTCAGCATCAGGAATTACCAGAAGCTCTGCTTCAGGAGATAAAAAACGGCAAAGTAAAAATTGAACTCACTATAAACGAATCAGGGCAAACATCTGATTTTAAAATCATTAAAAGTCTATCACCTGAAGCTGATCAGGAAACCATTCGCCTGGTAAAAAATCTAACCTGGCTTCCAGCCATTAAAAACGGGAGGCCTATCCGAGATAAACAAGAGCTTGAAGTTCCGTTTCATTATAAAAATCTACAACGTTTGCGAAACAAAGGATATGCCATACCTCTCCAATTTACAGACTATCCAAGAGGTAATTCACAAAATATCTTTAAGTTTGTCGAGCTTGAAAAAGCACCAATTCCAATTTTAAAAAACAGCATGACCCTGCATCAATATATTGTTTCAAACCTAAACTATCCTGAAGAAGCCTTCAGCAGAAGTATATCCGGCACCGTAAGGCTGGAATTTGTGGTTGAAAAAAATGGGCTTGCATCAAATATCATAGTTGCGGAAAGTGTTGGTGGAGGCTGCGATCAGGAAGCTATCCGACTGTTGCAGGGCATACAATGGATACCAGCTATAAAACGAGATAGCCTGGTAAGAAGTATAAATCATCTTGATATCTCTTTTAGCCTGGGAGACAAGCACATGCAAAATATCCCAAATCGTCAGGGAACAAGTTTTTAATTATTAATCATTCAATAAAAACCCATGAAAAAAATCACTTTATTATTATTGGCTTTCATGAGCTTACAGTTGGCTTTTGCACAAGAAGAAGAAGCTCCAAAAAAATGGAAGCGTGCAGGCGATATCGGACTTAATTTTTCGCAAAGTCATTTATCAAATTGGGCAGCTGGTGGCGATAATGCCTTAAACTGGCAAAGCATTTTTAATTACAGCGCAAATTATGCCCATGAAAAAAATAAATGGGATAATAGTATTTCGCTGGCACTTGGTTACAGTCATCTTGGCGATGCAAAAGCCATTAAAACAGACGATAAAATAGAATTAAACTCACTTTATGGCTACAATGCAGCTGAGAAACTTTTTTATAGCCTGGCCTTTTCATTTAAAACCCAGTTTGCTGACGGTTTTGATTACAAAAATGACTCAACCAACAGAATATCAGGATTTATGGTTCCGGCCTATATCACCTTAGGAATTGGTATGGAGTATAAGCCAAGTCCAGTGTTCTCAGTAAACTTTGCTCCAGTAACAGGACGTATAACCATAGTTAATGATCAGGATTTAGCAGACAGTGGCGAATTTGGCGTAGATCCTGCTGAATATGATGCAAATACGGGCGCAAAAATTGCTGATGGAAAAACTTCACGTTTTGAGGTTGGCACAAAAATAGCTGCCATTCTTGACATTAAACTTGTTGAAAATGTGAGCTTTAACTCAAAACTGGAACTGTTTTCGGATTATATCAATAATCCACAAAATATAGATGTGGATTGGCAAAACCTTATTACCATGAAAATCAACAGCTGGTTGAATGCCAACATCAGTGCTCATTTAATTTACGACGATGATATTACTATTACTGATAAAGATGGAAATTCAGGACCGAGAACACAGTTTAAAGAGGTGCTTAGCATAGGTTTATCCTATAAATTTTAATTTTTATCATGACACATATTGGCCTTTTGTCAGACACCCATGGAAGCATTCATCCACGGGTGTTTGATTTCTTTAAAAACTGTGATCAGATCTGGCATGCCGGTGATATTGGAGATGAAAACACACTCATCACCCTGCAAAAATTTAAACCAGTCATAGCCGTATATGGAAATATTGATGGCGGAAATATTCGGCTTCAGCTACCTGAGATTCAAAAATTCAAGATCGAAAATGTAAAGGTTTTCATGACACATATCGGTGGATATCCCGGAAAATACGCACGAGGACTTAAACCGCAACTTCAACATAATCGTCCTGATATTTTTGTAAGTGGTCATTCGCACATTCTTAAAATCATGCACGATAAACAACTTGGATTACTTCACATCAATCCAGGTGCTGCCGGCTCACATGGTCTTCATCAAAAAATAACATTTGTACGTTTTGCCATTGATCAGGCAAAAATTTTGGATATGGAAATCATGGAAATCAACAGGAAAACACTTGCTATCGGAGACGATCAGCTGACCTGATAAGTTTGATATCGTGCTTGATGCCACGCATAGCCAGAAACAAAAAAACCAAAGCAATCAGAGGCAGAAACACCCCAATATCATAATCTGCCTCAACAGCAGTTTTAATTTTTAGTTCTTCGGCGTAATAAAAAAACATCAGCCCAATCAATACCAAATTTAAAAGAATATTGAGCCGAACTAATCGCAGCTGACCGCCTAAGTTTTTATACATAAAAATGATCAAAAGTGGCATTACCGTCACCAGTGCTCCAATTACAGACAATGGCAACAAGAAAGCGGAAGTAAATAATGGCGTATTACCAGGCACAAAATCGTGAATATGTGTAACATAAAATGTCAGAGTATGCTGTTCGCCAAAATACTGTGCTACCGGAAAAAAAAATAATAAACCACTTGCCAAAGCAGCAAAGAAAAGAAATAAGGTTTGAATACGTTGAATCATGATAAATCGTCAATTTGTTGCGGCAAAGATAAAGAATCCGGCATTTTTTCAGCTTTCTAATTTATATCTGCCTTTATTTTTTAAAAAAAATAGGTCATTATTCAAAACTTAGTTATATTTGCAACGCTTAAGAAGAAATCCCAAATCATTTCACATAAATTTTTGGCACTTACAAAGAGCTTCGTTCTTTAACGCCACATTACGATAATCTTAGGATTTTTAAACACACCCTTAAATATTTTACTGACTAAAACATTATTCCAATGTACGACATTATTGAGCTTAACAATAAGCTTGTAGGGGAATTAAGAGAAATTGCCAAAGAACTGGAAATTCCAAAAGTAGAAAAGCTACTTAAACAAGATCTAATTTATAAAATACTTGATCAGCAGGCTCTTACCCCTCAAAAAATAGAAAAAGAAAAACCAGTTGCAAAAGAAAAGCAACAAGATGACAAACCGGAAGCCAAGAAAACAAAAAGCAGAAAACCAAGAGCAGCTAAAAAAACAGAGCAGGTTAAAAAAACTGAAGCTGTGAGTTCAGAAGAAAAGCCTTTAGAACAAAAATCTAAAGAAAGCCCTGCTAAACCTGCTAAAGAAGCTGAGGTTAAGAAGCCTTCACCAACTGTTGCAGAGCCAAAAGCCGAAGACAACAAAAAGCAGCTCATCAAAAGTGATGCGGAAAAAGCTCAGGATAAAGAAAAAAACGAAAATCGCGAACGGAGACCACGAATTTTAAAAGCTCCTTCGCTTACTCCACTTAATGAGGAATCAATTTCCTCATCGGCTTCTACATCAGCCGAACTTGTTGCCAGCAGTAAACCCGCTCCAATGCCTGAAGATGATCAGCCAAGAAATAGGACACTTCAAAAGCCTGATGATGAGCAACAAAAAAATCGTCCTCCCCAAAAATTCAGCAACGATCCGAGAAATCAGGATCAAAAACAAAACAGGGACAACACCCAGCCCCGGGATCAAAAGAAAGAATTATACAAAGAACCAGCACGTTCAAAACGCGAAGAATTTAAATTTGAATTTGAAGGAATTGTCAATGCCGAAGGCGTTTTGGAAATTATGCCCGATGGCTATGGTTTTATGCGTTCCTCTGATTACAACTACCTCAACTCGCCGGATGATATCTATGTATCACAATCGCAGATTAAGCTCTTTGGGCTAAAAACCGGCGACACAATCAAAGGAACAATTCGTCCCCCGAAAGAAGGCGAAAAATATTTCCCGCTTATTAAAGTGGATATGATTAATGGCAGAACTCCTGAAGAAGTGCGCGATCGCATTCCTTTCGATTACCTGACACCCCTTTTCCCGGAAGAAAAATATAACCTCACCGGACACAAGGATAATACCATGTCAACAAGGATTATGGACATGTTTGCTCCAATTGGAAAAGGTCAGCGTGGATTGATTGTAGCACAACCAAAAACAGGGAAAACAGTGCTGCTGAAAGAAGTTGCCAACGCAATTGCCAGCAATCATCCAGAAGCATATTTAATCATTTTGCTTATCGATGAACGCCCTGAAGAAGTTACAGATATGGCTCGCAGCGTTCGTGCAGAAGTTATTTCGTCAACTTTTGATGAACCTGCTGACAAACATGTAAAAATTGCCAATATCGTGCTCGAAAAGGCCAAACGCCTTACCGAATGCGGACACGATGTAGTAATCCTCCTTGATTCAATCACCCGTTTGGCAAGAGCTTATAATACCGTTTCGCCCGCATCTGGCAAAGTGCTCAGTGGCGGTGTAGAAGCCAATGCACTGCAAAAACCAAAACGTTTTTTTGGAGCAGCACGAAAAATTGAAAATGGCGGTTCACTAACGATAATTGCTACTGCCCTTATTGATACCGGCTCCAAGATGGACGAAGTAATCTTCGAAGAATTTAAAGGAACTGGAAATATGGAACTACAGCTCGACCGCAGATTATCTAACAAACGCATCTGGCCTGCTATCGACATTGTTTCTTCCAGCACACGTCGCGAAGATTTACTTATCGACAAGGAAGCCATGCAACGGATATGGATTCTCAGAAATCACCTTGCCGACATGACACCTATCGAAGCAATGGAATTCCTGAAAGAAAAGATGCGATTCACACAAACAAATGAAGAGTTCCTGATCTCGATGAATAGTTAATCAGATCAAAATCTTTTTTAGAAAAGCTGTTGGCTATTGCTGACAGCTTTTTTATTTTCTGAAAACTATGCTTTATACTTGCTTCATCAAAAAATCATCTTATGAATCCCGAAAAAGTATATCAGACACTCGAAAAAATTGATATCCCTTATGAAAAGTATGATCATCCCGCTACTCCCACGGTAGAAGATGCCCTACCCTATTGGGCAAAAATTGATGCCATACATTGCAAAAATCTCTTTTTTAGAAATCATAAAGGGAACAAACATTATCTTGTCATTTTCTCGTACCTCAAACAATTTTATATCAGACAACTTGAACTATTACTGAAACAAGGGAAACTAAGCTTTGCATCCGAAAAAAGAATGCTGAAATACCTGGGAATTTTGCCGGGAAGTGTTTCTCCTTTTGGGCTTATCAACGATCTGGATAATCATGTTACTGTATTCATTGACGCATCATTAACTAAATATAAAAGAATTAGCTTTCACCCCAACCTGAACACCTCAACCCTTGTAATATCAACGAAAGATTTCATAAAGTTTCTTGAGTTTACTGGAAATACATACCAGCTGATTGCGTTTAAAACGCCCGAAACATCAACATAATCGGATTACTGATAAAAAAAGTGTCAATAATTTAATGAAAAAAATTGGCCATTTTAAGCTACTTTTGTAGCATTTACTGTTAGAAAATTTTTTAAAAAATAGCTCAATATCAATGGAAAAGATCAACATAGATGTTCAGTCGGAAATAGGTGAATTAGAAGCGGTTATTATCCACACACCAGGACCGGAAGTAGAAAATATGACCCCTGAAAATGCTGCGCGTGCGCTTTATAGCGACATTTTAAATCTTAGTGTGGCATTGCCAGAATACAATGAATTTAAGGCTGTGCTCGAAAAGGTTGCACGTGTATTCGACGTAAAAGACTTATTGAATGATATTTTGCAAAACGAAAAAGTAAAAGCCAGCTTGATTAGCCGAATTTGTCGCTATGAAGCCGGTGAAGATACTTGTTCACTTATCGGTAATCTTTCAGACGAAGAATTGGCTTCTCAGCTTATACAAGGCGTTGAAATGCAAAAAGATACGCTTACAAAATTCCTCGACAATGAAAGATTTTCACTTCATCCGCTTCCAAATTTCTTTTTCACGCGAGATGCTTCTTTTTCTATGAACGACAAAGTTATAATCAGTCAGATGGCAAGCAAGGTGCGCGAGCGTGAAACACTGATCATGGAAGCCATTTTTGATTATCATCCAGCCTTTAGCACGCAAACAGTTAATCCTGTAAAGCGTTTTGACAAAAGCGGTAAAGGCACTATCGAAGGAGGCGATGTGCAGATTGCCAGGGAAGATGTTTTCTTAAGTGGAATAAGCGGCAGAACAAGCAGCCAGGGGATTGACGCCTTGCTGGAGTACATGAAAACCAAACCAGGAACCAAGCATCTGATTCTGCAAGAGTTGCCTTATAAGCCAGAGTCTTTTATTCACCTCGATATGGTATTCACTTTCCTCGACAAAGACAAATGCATGATTTTTGAACCGCTCATTCTTAATTCATCGCGCCACCTTACAATTCACATTGTGATTGAAGACAACAAAGTTGTTCAAATCAAGGAGAAAAAAAATATGCTGGACGCACTCAAGAAACTGGGTATGGATTTGGAACCAGTAATGTGCGGTGGCAAACATGACACTTATATCATGGAGCGCGAACAATGGCAGAGTGGAGCAAACTTTTTTGCTATTGCACCCGGAAAAGTAATTGGTTATGGCAGAAATACTTATACAATGGAGTCGCTTAATCAGCATGGTTTTGAAATCATCAAAGCACAGGATGTGATTCGAAATAAAATTGATGTAGCCAATTATGAAAAATACGTTATTACAATAGAAGGTGATGAACTTTCGCGTGGTGGCGGTGGTGCTCGTTGCATGACTATGCCCTTAAGTCGTAAAACTGTAGAATGGTAATGCCCCTATTTTGAGAGCAAAATCGAAACCGGCATTTTTTGCAATCAGAATTTATCTGGTGAGTTTATTGTTGTTTTTAATGCTGGTGTTTCCGATTTCTTTGATCATGTTATTCAAATATGGTCCCTTTTGGATTGAAGAACGCGGAAAACCTGAACCCATCGAAACAGTAAGCAACCAAACAGTTATGGATGGTAAGGCAAAAGCTTCTGATAGTTTGAATTCTGCCCAAGAAAATGCTGAAACCACATTAAGTTGGAATTTGGAAGCAAACGAGCAGGACAAACGTTTTGGAAATGCTGTAGGGCTGCTTTTTAGGATGATGGTGGTTAGTTTGCTTTTAGGTTTTGCTTTCAATTATCCCTTTCAACGATTTTTTCGTTTGAAACGAAAGCATAAAAAACCTTCCGAAACTCTAACTAATTTCTGCAGGAAATGGCTTTTATATGTTCCTTACATTAATGGTGCAATACTGGCTTCAGGATTCGGTATAGTATTGATTGTTATGGGATTTCAAGTTTTTGACACTAATGTAGAAAGTGAAGCCAGTAAGCAATTTTACCGTCAGTTTTTTTTCATTGCAACTTTTGCCGCCTTTCTTTCTGTGTTTTTTATGTATTTCTGGTTTCGTTTCAGGGTTAGGTTTAAATACCTCGAAGAGGTTTTCGACTCTGTTAGTCTCTACAAAAGCCGCGTTAACAAACATAAAAATCATTTGATTAACAGGCTGTGGATCAATGCTATTATGACAACCTTATTGCCACTTGTTATTGTGATTTTTTACATTTCTTTTAGTGTAAGCAGCATCCAATCCTCAATCGAGGGCTCACCCAGCAGCGAACAAGCTAAAGTATTATTTGGGAAATACCTCCAAATAATTGATCAAACAGAAATGCTATATTCAGCTAACTTATTCTATGTTAATGCTATAGATAGTTTGCTTATGTTTGTTGGTATTTTTTCCGGAATACTTATCAGCATCATTTACCTTTTCTTTTTTGTAAACTGGACCAACAAAAGTATCATCATTCCGGTGGAGGAAATTATCCTGAAAATGCGGGAAACGGGCGAACAAGAGCTAGGACAGCTAACAATTGTGCGAACGACAGACGAGTTTGGTGACCTTGCGATGGGATATAACGAAATGGCGAGTCGTATTAATAATAATATCAAGCAATTACAACAAACAACTACAGCGAACCAACGCTTTGTTCCCGCTCAATTTCTTCATTTTCTGGGTAAAAAGAGCATCACCGAAGTCAATGTAGGAGATCAGGTGCAAAAAACAATGACCGTAATGTTTGTGGATATTAAGTCATTCACAAGTCTCTCGGAGCAGATGAGTCCAAAAGAAAACTTCGATTTTCTGAATGCCTATCTGCAACATATGGAGCCAATTATACACAAACATCAGGGCTTTATCGATAAATTTATCGGAGATTCGATTATGGCACTGTTCGAAGTTTGCCCCGAACATGCTATTGATGCAGCTCGCGAAATGCAAAGCTGTCTGAAAACCTTTAATCTTCAGCTTATCGATCAGGGAAAGCAGCCAATTGAAACTGGTACTGGAATTCATACGGGCAGTCTGATTTTGGGAATGGTGGGAGGCAAAGGCAGAATGGAAGGTACTGTGATTTCTGATGCGGTAAATTTAGCTAATCGCTTGGAAGGCCTTTCAAGAATTTTTGGAGAAAAAATTATTATTTCTGAAACAACTTATGGCTCTCTTGAAAATAAAAACAAATATCAGATCACTTATCTGGATGAAGTTACGGTGAAAGGAAGGTTAAAAACGGTGAAAATTTATGCAGTAGAAGCACTTAACACACGATAATATGCAACTCAAAAAACTAAAAGAAACGGTTGAAAAAATCATTGGTAATGATAGTAAAAACAAGTATTTATATCATAATATTGATCATACATTGGATGTGCTGGATGCAGCTGAAAACTTAATTTCACGTACACAAACTGAACCTGAAACAGCGATTCTAATACGTTCTGCTGCACTTTTACATGAAACAGGAATGACACGTTCGCTACAGCATCATGAAGAAGAATCGGTTCAAATTGCTAATGAAATCCTGCCTGATTTTGGTTATTCCAGGCAACAAATCGCGAGGATAGCCGACTTAATTCTGGCTACCCAAATGCCTCAAAAACCATTCGATGATGCTTCAAAAATCCTGTGTGATGCTGATCTTGACTACCTTGGCAGAAAAGATTATTTTATCATTTCGCACAAATTACGTTTTGAATGGATCATACGTGATGGGTTCACAGAGGATTTGGTAAAATGGTACAAATCGCAAATTGTTTTTCTTGAACAGCATCAGTATTTCACTGAAGCAGCCAGAAAATTGCGTGACAAAGACAAGCAACATAACCTTCAATTGGTAAAAGAATTACTCAATACAGCGCGATAATTTTTCAATTTCAAAAAAATTAGCAGATAAATCCTATTTTTGTAAGATACAAATAAATCGCATCATGATCAAACAACTACTTCATTTCAAAACAAAACATCCTTTTTTGTTTATCATGATGATAGGGCTGTTTTTGAGGCTTTTAGCAAGCATTTTCTCAAGAGGATTTGGCATGCACGACGATCATTTTCTGGTGATTGAAGCCGCAGGTTCGTGGGTTGATGGAGAAGATTATCAGCGTTGGCTGCCCGGAAGTCCCGGAAATACAGGTCCCGAAGGACACAGTTTTTTTTATGTTGGGTTTCATTATCTTTTCCTAAGCTTTTTAAAGCTTCTGGGAATATCAGACCCTCAATGGGTTATGCTTTTTGTAAGACTGATTCATGCGTTACTTTCGTTGTTGGTCATTTCTTTCGGTTACCGAATGGCAAGTTTGATTACTGAAAAACAAACTGCCTATAGGGTCGCTTTGCTATTGGCTGTTTTCTGGTTTATGCCATTCTTAAGCGTGCGCAATCTCGTTGAAATGGTTACTATTCCATTTTTAATGTATGGAAGCCTAATCATTTTACGGCAGGAATTGATCCGCAGAAAAGAAGAACCCGGATACCATCGCACCTCATTTTTGGTAGCTGGTTTTTTTCTTGGTTTGGCATTTTCAGTTCGCTACCAAACCCTTTTCTACACAGGTGGAATAGGGCTTGCGCTTTTATTGATGAAAAACTGGAAAGGCATGCTGACAACGGCTGCAGGATTTCTGATTTCAGTTGTTATTTTTCAGGGTTTTATCGATTTTTTCATCTGGAAAAAACCTTTTGCCGAGCTTATTGCCTACGTTACCTACAACCTGAATCATGCTTATGATTACCATACCATGCCTTGGTATCATTTCCTTGTTGTACTTATTATCCTTTTTATTCCTCCTGTAAGTCTTATGCTGCTTTTTGGATTTTTTAGAGACT